>Ga0209550_10000086_pt1 | contig 70311 bp, 60 predicted proteins | sample LauGreSuBDMM15SN_2_FD_187567 | JGI IMG/M metagenome (GOLD analysis project Ga0209550, IMG submission 187567) | Freshwater lake microbial communities from Lake Michigan, USA - Su13.BD.MM15.SN (SPAdes) (version 5) | ecosystem: Environmental > Aquatic > Freshwater > Lake | place: Lake Michigan... | reverse complement strand
AAATGAAATTATCGATTCAATTACGGGTGTATTCCAAACGGGAACTCCGGATGGCATAGCACCGTGAAAGGTAAATGTCAAGAGAGGGATATTTGCATCAGTATGAAATCCATAGCACCCATCACCCGAAACGAAACATCCCAGCCTACCGAGTGCATACCCAATAGCCATGGAGGTAGGCATTGCGTCAAAGTAGCTTCCGAAGTCCATCTTGTAAATGGACATATACGTTGTTATGAAGAAAATACCAAATAGAAAACCACCATAAAAAACCAAGCCACCCCCAGAAAACAAAGAACTCCAAAGACCATAGCTTTCCATACAGACCCTACAACTGGGATCATTGAACTCTCGAAATCCTTCCCAGTGGGTCAAAGGAAACATATATACACCAGGTATTACAAAAATTTGATCCCAAATTTCAAATATATAGAAAATTTTGGCACCTACCAATGTTCCTAAAACACCCAAAAAAACAATGGTTTCCGCTGCTTCCGGGATGAGTCCCCTGCGTTTCAATTCCAAAGGTAAAAGCTTGGAGCCAGCTAAAAACCCCAAAAGCATCATGATTGCAAAAGTGGAGGGTCCACCCCAACCGAAAGGGTTAGGGACTGGGATTCTATCTATCATGTAGACAGATTTTCAGTATGGAGGAAATGGATCAATAAAAATAGAAATAGCTAAATTAGTCGATATTGATAAATTCTTGGGGATTGTATGCAGGATCCAAGCCAATGTGGACTTCATAGTGTAAGTGAGAACCAGTCGATTTCCCAGTAGAACCCACAAGTGCAATAAGATCACCCCTCTTGATAATATCCCCTTTCTTAACTTTGAGTTCAGAGCAATGGGCATACAATGTATAAAAACCATTTTCATGGTTTATCCTGAGGTGATTACCAAAGTTTGCCTCAGAAAAACTGGCATCAGCAACAATCCCTGGAGCTGTTGCATAGATGGGGGTTCGTATTGGTGCAGCAAAGTCAACTCCATTGTGAAACTCACCACCTCCAAAAACGGGATCTTCTCGCTTTCCATAGGTAGATGCAACAAATCCAACCCCCGGTCCTAGAGGACGACCCCTGGGCATAGATTGGACTATACTTTCACGGGTTTCTAGGTAATCAGAGGAATTTAAAAAAACTGGTTTCAGTTCATTTAATTTTTGGTGGAGTGAGGAAAATCGTTCCACCGTTTCTTTAAAAATTTTTAGATTGGATTGCATTTCATCTTTTTCTCCAAAAAATGTAACGAGTCCCGATTGTTTATAAATTTCAATGGAAGGGATTCTGTTTTCTTTAAAATACTTTCCCCATGTGACAGTGTTTAAGTTTTCAATTTCTGATTCAAGATCATCTAGAATGTCTTCCATTTCTGAGGCTTTCTCTTCGTGGTGGAGAAAAATGATCCTTTGTTGGTTTCCTCTTTCTAGAATGTTATTACTTGTATTTTTCCTCAGTAAATTAAAGCTTACATTCACTAGAGTCATGCATACTAAAAGAAATGAAAGTGAAGACAGAAAAAGAATTAAATAAATTGATAAATCTAACTTGATTATTTTCTCATTGTTGTGTGGAATGAGCATAAAGGATATTTGTGTCTTCCCTAGGGTGTTTAACTCTGATAGAGCCTTTTTCCATTTTCTGGTGTAGATGATAATTTTATCATAAATTGTCAATTCAGGCTGATTTTTTTGCATGGTGTTCTCGAGGTACTTATTTATTCCTCTTTATTCCCCGTCAACAAGGAACCATTAGGCACAAATACAAATTATTTAAAATAGGTGATTGCTAAAATTACCGACCATAAAAAAGGACAAAAAGTCTTTTTGGGTTGTTATGGAGATTGGAAAAGACCAATCTAATTTCGAGTATGGAAGTTTTTTTATAGAAACCCGGTAGATTGGGGGTATGGGAACTGTTCTTTCTTACATCATAAATAAAACAACCCCGGCGGGAACTTAGTGTACCCTTAAAGGTTAAGAAGAATGTTAAAGTACATATTAAATCTCTTTAGGAAGAAAACTCTTACCGTAGATGAGATTCTAGTATTTCCGGAAGGAAATCGAATATACAAAGAGATCCACGGGTTGCGAAAAAGCTCGATGGATGAAGATGCATTAAAAATCATTCACAGATTGAATCGATTTGGGCATAAGGCATATTTAGTTGGCGGATGTGTTCGCGATTTGCTCTTGGGTAGAAAACCCAAGGATTTTGATATAGCAACCAGTGCTACACCCAACCAAATTAAAAATATTTTCAACAACTGTCGAATAATAGGAAAAAGATTTAAAATCGTTCATATTCTCTTTCGTGGTAAAGTAATTGAGGTCTCTACATTTAGATCACTTCCCGACCATCGGATGGTTAAAAATCAGAGCAAAGATGCTGATCTTTTGCTTAAGAAAGACAACAATTTTGGTACGGCAAAAGAGGATGCAGCAAGAAGGGATTTTACTGTCAACGCACTTTACTATGATCCTCGAAATGAATCTATCATTGACTTTGTTGGTGGATATGAAGATATAAAAAATAAAGTTGTTAAAGTAGTGGGGGATCCTGATATTTCTTTTAGAGAAGACCCAGTTCGAATGCTTAGGGCTGTCAAGATAAGTGTTTTACACAACCTAGCAATTGAAAAAAATACATCTAAGGCAATTAAAAAAAATAAGTTTGAAATTGAGAAAGCATCCTCATCAAGAATGCTTGAAGAATATAATAAAATTTATCGAACCATGGAAACAGCCAATATCTTTAAAGGGCTTGCAGAAAACCAACTCTTAGAAGTGCTTTACAAGGAAGCTATTGAAGGTTCCAAAAAAACACCTAATTGGGAATCAAAATTTCTTGAAACCAACATTGGAAAACGTTTACAAATTGCCGATCGGAAGATAAAAGAACGGGAAGATCTTACTCCTGTTATCTACTATAGTCTTCTTTTTTCAGATATTGTAAAAGAGGCATTGGCAAAAGAAAAAGGCCACATGGTTCCAATCATAAAAAATGCACTAGAACCAATTTGTAAAAGATTGGAAATCCCTAAAAAAGATAAAGATAGGTTGATAAAAACTTTTGCGAGCCAAAAAAGGTTCAAACAAATCAACGAAAATAATGTAGTACAAAATGAATTATTTAAGACAAAAGATTTCTTTTATGATGCCTTTATGTATTTTAAAATAAATGCAGAAGCAGAAAACGATGAAACTGGTCTCCAGTGTGCTTTTTTCTGGGAAATATCCACGAGAATCCGGCCTAAAACATCTACCACTCCCAATCGAAATAACCGTTTTGAGAAAAAGAAAAAAGACAAACCGAAATTCAACAAAAAACAAGAAAACCTTGGTGCAAAATTTTCTAAGAATGAAGAAGATGATGAGTTTGAAGATTCAGAGTCAGAAGATGCAGATGGTTTGGATATAGTTTCTGAACCATTGGAAAAAGATGGAAATGTTGGGATTGTGGAAGAGGTAACTGATCGAAGTAACCAGTCAAAATTTATAAAAGATGATAAATCACCTTTTTCCAAAAAAAAGAAGTTCAGACCCAAACGATTTAGGAAGTTTCAGAATAAAAAAGGAAAAAAACCAGAGGGAGGAGGAGAATCTCAGATCCCAGAACCTAAGGATTCTCCTTGAGTGGTTGTAATATAGGTTTATATAATATTAAAATATACGTCTAACTAAGTAAAATTTCTGAATAAAACCAAAGAATTGAAAAATTTTCTTTGGTTTTAAGATCATATTTAACAAATAAAAAAAAATAAATAAAGCTCATTTAGTATAAAATCTTATACTTATTTTAAAAATACTTCAAGCAGAACACTTCGATTCATCTGATTTTGGTTATTTACCCTATTAATTTAATAATATTCTTAAAATTAGATATTTTATTTATGAAGATAGTGGATTAAGAGATCTATAAATATGCTTTACATTCTATAGAAGATCTTATTTTTTATTAAAAAAGGGGTTTATTTATGAAAATATTAGCTGTAGTACTTAGTGTATTATTTGTTAGTTTCAATTTTCTTTATAGTCAAAATAGTGCTGGAAATGATCCACAATATATTAGTTTTGTTCCAAATTCACAGATAAGTAAAAATATAAGTAACGAAGAAAAGAGATTGGATGAAGTCCTAAGAAGTGTATATGATTCAATGCAAGTACATGCCAGGCTCATTACTATGAAAATTAAAGACCTTCCTAGGCACACACTTATAACTAAGGGTAAGACAAAAGGCAATGATTGTATTGAAGATCAAAACCAAGAGGATATTAGCAACGATTGCTTAAAAGTAGAAATTTTTGATTTTGTTGGTAATGACTTACGGTCAGCTCGTGGCTCTAAATCAAAATCTATGACTCTCTTTTTCGATTCCAGTGGTGGGGATCCAAATCCCAGAACTGCTCCACCCCGCAAACTAAATAAGGTAAAACTAAAATCAGTTATGAATGACTTGCTCTATTTGGACAAACAAATGTTGGAAGTCTTGGATGAAGATCCTTTAGCACCAGGGGATCACAACGATAAAATAACGATTATGGCTCAATATGATGATAGACCAGAATCCTATAACCAAGAAAAGCCATCGGAGTATTCTTATGGTAAATACAAACTTTCACAAGTAGACAATACAAAAAGTAATCCCATTCGAAATGAATTCAAAAGGGAAAATTTCTTCAAGCACTTGAGATATTTTCATGAAATGTACACAAAAATTTATGATTTTAACGATTTAAAAATTGTGAATCGAGTAAAAGAAAACAATTCCTCAGTGCAAAAATCTTTGAAGTACTAAAAAATTCCTAACTAATCGGAGTTGAAAAGTTTCTTTAAACTCCGTTTCTTTTCTTTTTCCATTTCTAAATTCTAAAAAAATAAAAATTTGTCCTAGCTGTAGGGTATTCTAACCTGTAGATAAGATAACTATTGGGGAGTAATTTATGGCAACAGATTTAAATACAGTTGTGTTGATAGGAAGGTTTACTAGGGATCCTGAATATAAAATTGTGAATGAAGGGAGTTCACTGGTAAATTTCAGTATCGCCAATAATAGAACTTATGTTGTAAATGGAGAAAAAAAGGATGAAACTCACTACTTTGATTGTGTTGCCTGGGGAAAACTCGCAGAAATCATAAAACAATATGGTTCTAAAGGAAAGCAAGTTTTAGTGGAAGGCAGACTTGTTCAGGAAACTTGGGACACACCCGATGGTAAAAAGGCATCTAAAGTTAGAATTCGAACTGAAAATATCCAATTGCTTGGATCAAAAGGTTTGAACTCATCAGATGAGCCAAGCCCTACATCAGTAGCAAGAGTTACAGGACCGCAAACAGAGGATGTGATCGGAGAAATTGACTCAGAAGATATTTTTTAAAATACCTTTTTATGTTTCCAAAAAATTAAAAAAATATCTTGTTTCTAGAGATCTTTAAGTCTATGGTATAAAAATAGGATTATGTCACATGCTTGATAAGGATTTTACTCACCTCCACCTCCATACCACATATTCTATGTTGGATGGTGCTATACGCATCCCTGAGCTTATGAAACATTTGAAAAAAGTTGGAATGAGTTCTGTTGCAATCACTGACCATGGAAATATGTATGGTGCAATCGAGTTTTATAAAGAAGCCAAAAAAAATAACATCAAACCAATCATTGGTTCTGAGTTTTATGTTTCCAAAAATCGATCGGAAGAAAAAGAACTAGAAACAATACCTGACGGGAACGCGTATCACTTAATCTTATTGGCAAAAAATGAAAAAGGGTATCAAAATCTAATTAAACTTTCATCTAGATCCTTCACGGAAGGCTTTTATAAAAAACCAAGAATTGATTATGATTTATTATCTCGTCATAGTGATGGAATTGTTTGTCTTACAGCCTGTTTGGCTGGTGAAGTACAAAGAAAAATAATTGAGGGAAATGATACTGGTTCTATAGCATTAGCTAATCAATTGAATGAAATATTTCATAAAGAAGATTTTTATTTAGAAATTCAAAAGCATGGAATTAAAGAGCAGGATATAGTTGCTAAAAAACTTTATGAATTTTCAAAATCTCAAAATATTCCATTGGTGTTAACCAATGATTCCCATTTTTTATACAAAGAAGACCAAGCAGCTCAGGATATCCTCCTGCGAATAGGCACTCAAAAGAAAATAGATGAACACATGAGATTTGGATTTAATTCTGAATTTTACGTTAAGTCCCCCGAGGAAATGGCAATGCTCTTTCCTGAACTTCCTCAAGCATACCAAAACACTTTAAATATTCGTGATAAATGCAATTTATCACTAGAATTTGGGAATCACTTATTGCCTGAGTTTAAGGTTCCCGAGGGATATGATTCAGATTCTTACTTATCTAAATTAGTAGAAGAAGGTATAATAAAAAAATATAAGATTATTTCAGAAGTTATACGTAAGCGTGTTGATTTTGAGATGAAGACTATTGAAAATATGAGGTTTTCGGGGTACTTTTTAATAGTACAGGATTATATTAATTTTGCAAAAAAATCAGGAATTCCAGTGGGTCCGGGAAGGGGTTCTGCGGCTGGCTCAATTGTAGCCTTTGCTATTGGTATTACAAATGTGGATCCATTAAAATATGGATTACTATTTGAACGATTTTTAAATCCGGATAGAAAAGATATGCCAGACGTTGATACGGATTTTTGTGTAGAGAAAAGAGAAGAAGTTATCAATTATATTAAGAGTAAGTATGGAGAAAATAAAGTAGGACAAATTATAACTTTTAATACAATGGCAGCTAAAGCATCCTTGAAAGATGTCGCCAGAGTCTTAAACATATCATTCCAAGAGTCCAATGAAATTACAAAAGCCTTTCCTCCTAAAGTTGAATCTATAGAAGAAGCTGTAGAAATGTCTGCGGAGTTAAAAATAATCAAGGAGAGAAATGAAGTAAATAAAAAATTGTTTTTTATAGCATCCAAATTAGAGGGAAATTATAGGCAGCCAGGTAGACATGCTGCAGGGGTAGTCATATCTCCAGAACCTTTGGAAACTATAGTGCCTTTATCTACAGTAGCTGAAAAGGGGAAGCCCAACCGTTCAATTGTCACACAATTTGATAAAGATCAGCTTGAAAGTGTTGGTCTGATTAAAATGGATATTTTGGGACTTCAAAATTTAACTACTCTAGATACAGCAATAAAATTAATTGAAGAAAGGCACACAATTTCAATTAATCCAGATGAGATCCCTCTAGACGACTCTAATACTTTTTTAGTACTACGTAAGGCAAATACTTTAGGAATCTTCCAATTGGAGTCCGCAGGTATGACAGATCTTGTGGCAAGATCACAGGTGAGTAGCTTTGAAGAAATTGTGGCTCTTATCGCACTGTATAGACCGGGTCCTATGGATTCAGGGATGCTTCAAGATTATTTAGATCGCAAAAGTGGTAAACAAAAAGTTACCTATCCTCACTCTTCTTGTGAGCCTATTTTAAAAGAAACTTATGGTGTCGCTGTGTATCAAGAGCAGGTCATGAGTATTTCTAGGATAGTGGGTGGATTTACAATGGGTGAATCCGATCAGCTTAGAAAAGCAATGGCTAAGAAAAAAGCTGATATGATGGATCCATTGCGTAAAAAATTTATTGAAGGCGCACTAAAGAATGGTCATGAAGAAAAATGGGCAAAAGAATTATTTGATCTATTAGAAAAATTTGGTGGGTATGGTTTTAATAAATCTCATTCGGTAGCATATGCTCTAATAACATACCAAACTGCATACTTTAAGGCAAATTATCCAACAGAATATATGACTGCACTGATGGTCAGTGTAATTGATGATACATCAAAAATAGTAAAATTTATTAACAATGCAAGAGAAATGGGTATCAAAATCCTAAACCCTGATGTAAAAGAATCTAATGCATCTTTTAGCATTCCTACTCTAAAAACAATTCGATTTGGTATTTCAGCTCTAAAAGGAGTGGGGAATCTAGCTGCCAATGCAATTATAGATGGTAGAAAAAAGAAAAATAGTTTTAACACTCTGACTGATTTTCTAATCAATATAGACCCTCACTTTTTAAATAAAAAAGTTTTGGAAGCATTGATACAAGCAGGGGCATTAGATTCATTTGGTTTTACGAGAAAATGTCTATTTGAATCAATGGACATTCTAATTAATTTTTCTTCGAGAGAACGGACACGGGCATCAGAAGGGCAGGGGGATTTATTTTTAGGTACTGGTAGTACAGATTATAACCAAATTCAGTTACCCATTGATGCTGAAGAATGGTCAATTGATGAAAAATTAAGACGAGAAAAACTAATAGTAGGATTATTTCTTTCGGGTCATCCACTTGATAAGTATGCAAAAAAATTAAAAACTCTATCTAAACTCACAATTGATAAAGCAGACTCAATGTCTTCCGGAATTAAAATTGAGCTATGCGGTCTGATTACCAAACCTGAGATTAAGTTTACAAAGAAAAATGAAGAATTTGTAAACTTTAAATTAGAGGATTATACAGGCGAGATTGATTGCACGATATTTCCAAAATCATATTCCAAATACAAAGACCTAGTAAAAGAAGACCAAGCTGTGTTTATCAAAGGAGTATTGGATAAAGTTGAGATTGGTGAAGCTGACTTAAGGGGACAAATACTAGTAAATTCTATAGAAGTATTGGATGATGAAAATCTAGAACGTAAATTAGAAAAGTCCTTACACATAAAAATAAGTACAAGTGATTTTCAAGATCTCTCATTGATAAATAAATTGTATGGAATCCTAACATCTTTTAGAGGATCGTGTAATGTTTACTTTCATGTAATTTCAGGACCAGAATCTAAAAAAGTAATCAAAGCCCACGATCATTATAGTGTGGAACTTACAAAAGAATTATTCCAAAAATTATCTGACACAGTAGGATCAAACAATATTTATTATACTGTGGGAGAAGAATTAAAAAAACTAGCTGGATAATTATTTAATCCTATTTACATTAAAAGTAAAGTATTTTACAGATTCATTCCCGTTAAAATCAGTTGCTTTAACTTCTATATTATTTTGACCTGATCTAAAGTTTATATCATCAATATAATAGTTGCCTTTGAAATACAATTCATCAAACTTCAATCCTGTTTCATTAGTCCAATATTGTCCAATAAGAGAAATTGAATCAAACTTACTTTTTTTAACTACTTTGTTGTTTACTAAAAATTCAACTATGTGTACACCTCTCTTTTGACCTGGTTTTTCTCCTGTATCATGTATATTGACAGTGATTGGAAATGGTTTGGAAATATTTATATTTTCCCCATCGTTTATATAAGTATAATTTTCACCATTGGTGAGAATTATACTTCCAATAAATGGAGGTTTAGAATCTTCAATTCTTGAGAGAACTGTAAGGGGATTAATTATTTTTTTCCCATTTTCAGTGGCAATTATAAAATGTAGGTGAGATCCGCTAGAATGTCCAGTATTACCAGTTTTTGCAATAATTTCATTTGTTTTAACATTTTGTCTATTTAAAAAACCGTCCTCTCTCTCATCTTTTAGGTGATAATAAGCAGATAAGATTCCTTTGCCATGGTTGATCCATATACAATTTCCACTTCCAAATTCTGCTTGGAATGGGTTGTCAGTTTTGTATCTAGAATAGACGATTGTTCCTTCACCCATGCTGTAGACACTTTCATTGTCAGAAGAAATATCTACACCATTGTGAAAGTGATCTCCTCGGGACTCTCCAAATAAAGATGTTATTCTTAGGGAGAGTGATTCAGTGTGAATTGGCCAATCCAAATTGATTTCTTTTGAAAGCAAATAACCACTCGAAAGTATAGATAGAATAAAAATTGGTAGGTACAGCTTATGGATGGAAAGGGTTTTTAAGAACAGATACTTTGAAAAAAAACGATTCATCATTAGAAACATATTTTTAATGTATTGGTTATGTCAATTTATGTATTTGTCATTTGTAGTATTTTTCTAATTCTAGGTGAAAGGAATCATTTACTATGAGCTCACTATGTCAAACCAATCAACATTCATGTGGTGCATGTTGTGGAATCTTTAATCTTCAAATTTCTAAACAGGATGTAAACAACATCCTTAGTGAACGAACGAACGATTTTAAGCAGAATACAAATTATAATCTAAGGTGGACATTGGCTGAATTCAGAAAAATAAGGGAAGGAATAGAAAAAGATATACCAAGGGTAGATACTACAACCTATGTCTGTCCATTTTTAGGATTTATTTCAGATGGTAGGATTGGTTGTATGGTTCACCCAATCCTCTCTGGCGATCCGAATAGCCAAAATGTATCTTTTTATGGTGCAAGTATATGCCAAGGCTATGATTGTAAGAATAAGGAAAATAAAAAATCCACTCTCCTAATCCCTTTTTTAGAGAATGAGGCAATGGATTATTATACATATTCAAATCTAGTTTCTGATCATATTACATTGGGGATAATCATTGATTTTTTTGAAAATCTTGGATATGAATTTGAAGATATACTTACTTTTCAAAAAGAATTATTTACTAAATTAATTTATAGAAAATTTTCTATAGGATTTTATCTTCACCAAACATCATTTGAATTTCCAGAAAGTATAGAAGGTAGCCATTTAGAAAAAATTTGTATCCATTTAAAAATTAATGATACTGAAAAGTTATATTTAGAACTTTTAGAACTTTCTAAAAACCCCTTTCGGGGTTTTTAATGATCTTTCTAACCTATTTTTTTTCTTGTGGGAGTGCTGCTTCTGCTTTAGCTTTTACTTCGTCAAAACGAGTTCTTGCATCGGTGAGTAATTTATCAATTTCTTTGAATGCTTCTTCTGTGTACTTTCTAATGCTATTTGATAACTCACTTTGGTCTGCTGCCCCTTTCTCTGAAAGCTCTTTTAACTTTGATTCAATGTTTCCATATATTTTTTCAGACTCATTTTTTACGCTAGTTGCAGCTCCAATCATAAAATTCAATGCATCTTTAATTTCTTTTTCCATACTATTCCTCTGTTTTAGTTTATAGGTAGAAAAAACTATCCTTGATTAAAAAAGTCAAGGAAGAATTTATGAATTATTTTTTAACTTGTTCTTGTGGGGGAGTTGCTGAAGGAGTTGAATCGGGAGCCTGTTTGATCTCCAAATTAGGAATGTGTTTTTTTAAAAAAGCATATATGGATTTGAGTTCTTCTTCTGAGTTGGTGTAAAACTGACAACCAATTCTAAACTGTTTTTCGGTGGGTTTGATATTGCGAATGCTTGCTCTGCATACAATCTTCTCTTCTGCTGATGCGCAGAGTTCAAAAATAATAATTCCACCAATGGTAAATAATTTTCCAAAATTTGCAAAGTTAGTATGAAAAATACTAAATCCTTCCGAAGTTATGTCAACTATAAAGCTAGCTTCTTTTGATTCATTGATGATGGGATTGGAAAAGATTTCTTTTTTAATCCCGTTGGATATGGCAGTGACGATTTTTAGATAACCCTCATCCATTGGAAATTCATTTTGTGCTGATATATAACCAAAGGTAAAGATATTTCTAAATTTTAGAGGGAGTGTGATTTCGGATAAAAGCTTATCGATTCCTTTTGAATTTCTTAGCTGATTCATGTAGTCATTGTATGGCACGCACTCTTTGGGAACACTTTCTATGTTAGCTTTGTCTGGGATAAAAATATATTTATCATGATCATTGAGTAGTTTTAATCGAACATCAACTCTTTCATGAATAAACAATTCTAATACTGAAATTTTATCTCTAACTTTGGAACTAAAAGATTTTAATAATATATTAATTCTAACATTATCTGATACCAATGATTTTAGTATATCATTCTGGGCGGATATGTTTGTTAAATATAATAGTTCAGACTTGACTCTCTTTAAGACTCTTGAAGCAGGAACAATATCTAATGTAACGGGCTGTAAAACGTCATAGTTACCATTTGAACCCAAAAACTTAAAAGTAAATTTATATAATTTCCCATCATTGGTAAAGGAAAGTAGCCGGTTATCTTTGTCAGTTCTCCCTACATTTTTAATGATGAAACTTTCAGGATTTATAGTAATTACTTTTACAGGATATTGTTTTCCATCATGATACATGAATATAGGTAGATTGTAATAATTAATTTCAAATACTTTTTTGATTTGTTCGAAATCTTGGATTGTATCTACCTTTGTCATATAAACCTTTACTTTTTCAATAGCATATCTTTACTAATATTCTTTAGTGATTCAGCACCTGTAATATTCATCGTATTTTTTAATTCATTAGTGTACTGGTTGTATAGAAACTTAACACCTGGCACTTCACCACCTACTGCTGAGATTGCAATTGGTCTTCCAACAAGTACCGCATCAGCTCCCAAAGCAATCATTTTGAAAACATCCATCCCACTTCTAATTCCACCATCGACTAGCACGGGAACCCTACGGGCAACTCTTTCGCTAATTTTATGTAGTACTCTTGCCGTTCCAGGCATTTCATCCATAACCCTTCCACCGTGGTTTGACACAACTAAGGCATCGGCACCAATTTCTATTGCGAGTTCTGCATCTTCCTCGGTCATAATTCCTTTTATTATAAACGGTAATGTAGTGAATTTTCTTATATTTTTAAGGTCATTTATATTTCTACTGGGTGCCTGTTGATTCTTTTGAATCATTGTTTTGAAATTAAAAGCATCAATGTCCATTCCCAAAGCAAAAATTCCCTGCCTCTGTGCTTCTTGGAACCTTTCTCTCAACATTCCTTCGTCCGCTCTGGGTTTGCAAATCAATATTCCCATACCCTCTACTTTTCGAATTGCCGAAAGCATTTGGATATATTTATCGGGTGTTGCCCCGTCCCCTAGCCATGCAATACTTCCTGACTCCAATGAGCCCTGTAAAACAGTACTAGAATATTGAAATTCATCCATAGCGTTGTTCATGTTAGTTGTAGCACCTGTCATAGGGGCTGCCATGATGGGCACTGCGAACTGTTTACCTAAAAAATGAAAATTAGTATTTGGGTTTACTTGGTCTCTGATGTATCTGGGCAAAATGGTATATTCTCTAAGAGCTTTTGAGTTATCTTGGAATGTTTCCATCTTTCCAACTCCCCCCATTCCAGGAACCCCTGATGCACAATCCGTTCCATCACATGCTTTACATACCCAACATATATCTTTACCAAATTTCTGTCTTGCAGTCTGGTTGATTAGCTTTTCATTTAATGAATAATAACTATCTGTTTCAAAACGGACTACATTCTTTACTTTTTCAAAAATTTCTTCGCATTCTTTTAAGCTTGTAGACGTAATGATGAAATGCCCTGATTTTTCAATATTATTGGTGGGGTCACTGATGATATCTCCAACCTTATTTTGTATGAAAACTTCAGAAACACCTTCCATATCACGCACTTCCTCCACCCCACTGATAGAGACTAGTTTTCCAGGACTAGCTAGTATTGATCTTTCTATAGAAACCTTTTTCCATTTTTCGTTTAAATCATCAGGCTCTTCACCGAGGGCAATTAAAATGGCAGCTCTATTTAAATTAATTCCACATGATAGAGGAAATGTATAGGCAGACATAAATCCCCCACTCAACCTCGCTGCTATCTCTCCCACTTTGACTCCCGTGGAGGTAACTTTTATGTCCCCCTTTCCGGAACCTATTGTGATACCCAGAGCCTTCATGCCCATAAACATAATTCTCTCTATTTCTTGTTGCGTTTCATGGGGTAGGTTGGAGGGCATTGTATGGCCAACTTCTATGAAATAGGGCTCACGTTCTATGATCCTATCAGCTAGCCCTGTTATACGAAAATTCCCATTCCAGGTGATTGCATCCACACTTACTTCGGGTCCCACCATATATTCCTCAAGAATCATTTCACCTGTTGGAGAATACTTTTTAGCATGTTTAAAAGCTGCGTGCAATTCTTCCCTATTGGAAACTTTTATAACCCCTCTAGCTCCCATGTTGTCAGCAGGCTTCATAACCAATGGAAAATTTAAATATTCTAAGGCATCCCTTGCATCCTGGATATTCCAGATAGCAGCAAATTCAGGAATGGGAACATTGAATTCTTTTAACCTCTTACGCATTTTAATTTTATTGGAAGCAGCCTCTGCATCCTTAAAACGAATTCCAGGGAGGTTCAATGCATTTGCAACCGCAGCTACAGTCATACTTGCATCAGTTCCTGCCGTGATGACTGCATGGATAGGTTCCGATTCAGCAAATTTTTTTGCCTCCCGTACCATACCTTCTATATCTTTTGTACTCATGGTTATCTTGGAATGTGCAAGTTCAAAACCAGGGGCTTCTAGGTTCATGTCCGCAACTACTGTTCTGAGCTTCATAGATCGTGCTGTTTCAATGATGGGACATTGGAGGAGCCCCCCACCAATTATAAGTATAGTTTTATCTTTGATTCTATTTAACAATGCATCCTCGTTCTTATTTTATTTATCGAACGGGATCTGGAAGTATTGAGGAAATATTTATGTCTCTTAACGACTTATTTTGGTTTTTTATAGAACCTTTCTCGATAATTCCCCCCATGAGCAAATATTCTCCATTCAGGGGATAAAAAACAGCTGATTGTCCCGGTGTAACGCTTTGAACTTCTTCTAGGGGGGTTACATGGAGCTTTTTGTCTAGTAAGGTAATTTTGCAGAGAATAGGGCTGTGGCGGTATCTAATTTGGACTTTGCAATCGATAGTTTCTTCTTCTTTTAGAATCAACCCCTGAAAGGTTAGTTCTTCCACTACAAACCCGGAACAATAAGTTTCTTCTTCTTCCCCTAATCTAACAGTTCCATCATCTTCAATTCCAACTACATACAACGGGGATTTCCATGAAATACCCAAGCCTTTTCTCTGGCCTATTGTGAACTTTTCTTTGCCTGAGTGTTTTCCAACTATTGAACCATCCTTCATTTTGAAAAACCCAGGAGTAAATTGGATATTTTTTTTCTCTAAAAATAAGCGATAGTCATTTTCAGGAATAAAACAGATCTCTTGGGACTCGGGTTTGTCTGCAACCACCAGTCCAAATTTTCTGGCTAACTCCCTTACCTGAGGTTTTTCCATTTCACCTAACGGAAAAACTGTATTTCTTATATTTTCTTGAGACAGTCCATATAGGTAGTAAGCCTGGTTTTTTTTTGAATCTTTACCATTTGCAATGGCGAATCGATTTCCAATTTGCTCGATTCTAGCATAGTGACCAGTTGCAATTTTTTCAATCCCAAGGGCTTTAGCTTTTTCAAAAAGAGCGCCAAACTTTACAAATGTATTGCATTCAACACAAGGATTTGGAGTGCGTCCCGATTTATAGTCATCAATGAATCTTTGTATTACTTTTTCTCCAAAAACTTTATCCATTCTAATTACATAAAAAGGAATGTTAAAACTTAAACCCACATCTCTAGCATCCCGAATATCTTCAGGCGAACAGCAGGATTTTTTTGTTGTGTCACAGGATGGTGCCTCATACTCCCAGGTTCTAAGGTTAACTCCTATTACATCATAACCCTTTTCTAATAAAATCCCAGCAGTGACTGCACTGTCTACACCACCACTCATAGCTACTATTATCTTTTCTTTCATTTATATACTCTTACTTTTAAGATAAACTTTTCTATCAGGATACTTAACTAATAAATAGTAATTTTTTAACCAGTTCATTCCAAATAATCCAGAAACTTTGATATTGCTCTGTCCTAAAAAATTTCTTAAGTTTTGGTTTGCCAAAAGTTCTATATTTTTTGAGCAAAATTTTTCCTGAAGACAGAGACTAGGTAAAATATATGTACTCGATTCTCTAATTTCTCCTGTAAAATTTGTGTACTTTCTGGTGGTATGAGCATCTATGTTTAATTTTTTCACATGGTCTTCATCAATGTATGATATTTCAGCCCCTGTATCTAACAAAAAGTAGAGGAGAGTTTTTTCTAATTCAACTGGTATTACAAGATGACTTTTCACATCATTTAATATAGTGATCGAAGTGAAATCTTTTTCTATATCTTTGGGATCATTGTTGAAAATATAGATTCCTTCTAAATGACTATAAAGAAGAGTATATTTTTGCAAGAAATCATTTCCTAGAATGCCATCAAAGGGAAAGTCCTTCCTAAATTCTATCATATGAAATACTTGTTCAGAAGTTAGTTTTTCTCCATTGGGTGTTTCCAATTCTATATTTAATTTATGTATATTGATTTCAGATGCACCGCTTATGGTATAAGAGATATATTTTTCCGATGATTTTTTAGTGGGTAGAAATTCTCTCCTTAGAAAGGATAAATTAGAACCGGTGTCTAGAAGTAACCTTAGCTTCGCTGGTGGAGCATAATTTTTTTCGGAGGGGTAGCCCACTAATTCTATTACTGGAAGATTCCCTGTGTATGCCAAAAATACATATTTATCCTTCCAGTCCTTCTTTTCAATAGATGAACAACCTACAAACATAGTAAGTAAAAAGAAGATATATGAATTTTCAAAAAGAAATACTAATCCTTTTAAAAAAAAAATTGTAAAGTAGCCAAGATTCATCTTATGTAAAGCGTTTTGGATAGAAGGTATCAGTGCTACTGTTTATTATTTTTTTTTAGGTATTTTCAATCCTTCCTGGGATTTGTAACTGTTTGGTTTCTACCACCGTGTTTAGCTTTGTAGAGTGCTTGGTCGGATCTCTCAATGAGTTCTTTGTTGTGTTTGTCTAGATTGTGATATTCAGTAACACCCACGCTAATAGTAACTTTTAGCTCTTCTCCTGTATTGGGATTGAGTACCCTATGTGCCTCAATTGCTTTGCGAATTTTTTCACCCATCTCATATCCGTCATCCACGCTTGCTCCCGGCATGACCACACAGAATTCCTCACCGCCATATCTTGCGGCAATGTCATTTTTCCTACAGCAATCCATTACCTTTTTGGCAACTTCAATCAAAACGGCATCACCTGCTTGGTGCCCATACGTATCATTGAAAACTTTAAATTTATCAACATCTGTAAAGAGAAGTGCCAATTTTGTTCCTTTTTTTCGGCACTTTTCCATTTCCTCTCTGAGTTTACTTTGGAAGTAATGGTGAACCTTTAGTTGGGTCATCATATCTACTGTGGCTAATTCGTATAGCCTTGCATTTTGTACTGCAATGGCAGCTAGAGATGTAAGATTTGTTAAAAAATCTTTTTCTTCCTCAGCATACACATCCGTATTCATCTTCTCGCCCAAAATCAAAACCCCACTGACCTTACCTTTGGCACTGAGAGGTGAAATTACTTCCACTCCTTGGGCTTTGTACATTTTGAAGTATTCATCATTTTGCATGTTTCCAATCTTTTCTAATGCTTTTAGTGCAATTGCTTTGGGTTTCTCTTCAAAATATTGAATAAAAGGTGAATCAATATTGATATGAGTTTGTATTTCTTTTTCTGAAAAATCAAAACCCTTAAAGCTGGAATCAATTGTAAAATAAGGTGCATCCACATCTGGTGCCAAATACACTGCAGCATTTAGTGTGTGCATTTGTGCCAAACAGGTATTAAGAATAGAATCTATTAGGGCATTGTAATCTAGTGTGGAGTTTAGAGCTTTGCTGATTTCAATCAGCTGTTTTTGATCATATATTTTTTTTTCGTAATGTTCAAATATATCACTGCTTAGTTCATCAATTTTTTTGAGCATAAATATTCACCTTTAAGTTTAGTTACATACCATAAGAGCTTAGAGTAGGGCAACAATATTTTTTTTATAAATACACGACAGGGTAAAGGATTCCTTGACCCTGTCGGGATTAAATATATGTTGGTTATTACACCGCGCGGTGGAGCAGCTGGTAGCTCGTTGGGCTCATAACCCAAAGGCCACAGGTTCGAATCCTGTCCGCGCTAGTCTTTTTTCCTTCCCAATTCCTTTGCACGCAAATATCCCGTAAAGATAGCATCCATAACTGAATGTGTAAAACCATTTTTCTCTAGACTATCCAATCCATAAATTGTGGTTCCTGAAGGTGATGTTACTTTATTTCTAAGTTGGTATGGATGAGTTGTGGGATTGTTCTTTAGTTCGTTCTCCATATAAATTATACTCCCTTTTATCGTCTGGATTGCTACTTGGAGAGATTGAGTGTAACTAAGTCCACATTTCAATCCGCCTTCTGCAAGTGCTTGCAAAAATGTATACACATAGGCTGGCCCGGAGCCTGAGAGAGCAGTGATGATATCTATTTCATTTTCATTGTTTAATTCAATCACAAGTCCTGTGTTTTGGAAGATAGATTTTGCCTCTTCTACTAGGTCAGCATCACCAAAACATGCAATCACACCTTCGCCTGCAACCAATGGTAGATTGGGCATAATTCGAATTACTTTTGAGTCATTGTGACTATTCATCATTATGGTTGAAAGAGTGATTCCTGCTGCTATGGAGATAATTTTTTTTGGAGATTTGATGCTACGTAAAACTGTTTCTATCTTATCGGGTTTAACACATAGAATGATTATATCCGATCTTTCAATGACAACCTCAGAAGAGGATTCTAGTGGTACCTCATTGTGATTAGTGTAGGGGTCATAGACAAGAGTTTCATAATTAGGGGGTATATTCTTATAAATAGGATACCCCATATTTCCAATACCTAATATTCCAATTGTTTTTTTCATTTCAGTCCTCTGTTGGGGCTATCTCAAAGATCGGTTTGCATGGGATTCCCACTGCTTCATAAAGGGCGGGAACTATATCACTCAGGGAATGTATTTTATCTTTGAGAAAATGGGTGTACTTCCCATAAAGAAATGTTGGAACGGGGTTGGTGGTGTGAACTTTGTCAGACAAGTCTTCTAGGTTTCCATGATCGGATGTAACAATCACCTGGTCTGATTCAATATCAAGGGAATCTAGAACACCTTCCATAAATTGCTCAACAATATCAATTGTCCATTTTGCTTTGTCCCATTCCATGGAGTGTCCTATCTTATCGGTGAGGAAATACTCAAAAAGAATTAGGTCAGAGTCCTTACCCATCTGCTTGATTTTCTTTCCCATTTCATATGGATTTCGAATGTTTCTTAACTCATCATCTTCTTCTAAAAAACCATTGGAGAACTCTCTAAAGATTTCATGGGTGATGTCCATAAATAGACCGCGCCCGTTTCGGAGATCCTCCAGATCTTTCAAAGGCAAATCTGCCGCCAGTTGTACCAGTGTAGATGCAGACAGATATTTTTTATTTTTTTCGAGAGTTTGCATATAGGTTGGACTGTAACAATTTAAAAAGGAAGCTTTTTTGCCATGCTCTTGGAAAACTTTAACGATGGAAAATTGAGAGATAATTTTTTTCAAAGTAAAAGTTGGAAAACCGCTGATATGTCTTTTTACAATCTTTGGAGCACTGATACCTGTCCAAAGAGCGGTTTGCCCGGTTGCGCTTTGGGGAAGTCCTTTGATACCCATCGATGCATCTGTGCGTAAATAAACTCCCTGTTGGAGTTTTGAGGACTCTGGGATAGGCTTTCCACCCAAAGGGAGGAGGAATCCTTTTGCAAATTTTGTAAAAGGGTTTTTTTCTATATTGTTTTCACCATAACCAATTCCATCAATAAATAGATAAAAGATCATGGTTCTGATTGTTTTTCTACATATGTCTCAAACTCGGCCAAAGACATAAAGATCTCTGCTTTGTCCTGAATGTTTGTGGAGGCAATCAAAACTCCCATATGCTTTCCAGCTATCAATGAGATTCTTTTTTGACCAAAAAGCCCCAAGAGTTTTTCTAAGATAGCTGCTTCTTCTGGCGGAATATCAGGAACATTTCTTAGGTCTATGGAAACAAAATCAGAAGCAATGGATTTTAAGAAAGCGGGTGAGAGTAGTGTTTTTAGTTCTGGAAGCACATGTTTTGTAATGTGTGAATTGAAACTGAAAATGGATTTTCTATTTTTTCTTTCAATCTCCACATACCTACTTTTGGGTTTGGTATCTTTTTGAGAATCCTGTGCTTCTTTTAGTTTTGCTTCTAAAATAGTTTTTCTTAGTGGTTTTACAATAAAATCATGAAAACCCATACGTTTGTAGACAAGGGTAAAGTTTTGGTCAACTTTTTCCCTTTGGAGCAAGGCAATAACTGGGATTTCTCTGGTGATGGGATGGGTCTTGATTCGACGAACATAGTCAAGATGTTCTTTTTCTAATGGATCTATAGCAATTAGAACTACACTTGGTTTTGAGGATCTAAGGTACTCTTCCACTTTATCCTGGTAGTTAATCACAACAGTTTTAGCCTTTAATTCGGATAAAATTAAACTGAGTGCTTCTTCATCTGCTTTGGTTTGTTCAATGCCTACAATTAGTTCCATAGTTCCCTTGGTTTACTCTATCGGTGGTTTTCCATATCCAAAGAACTCGGATTCCACATCACACTCTTTATTTTTATTTTTTACACAACCCATACTCATTTCCGGATCAAATAAATAGAGATCCACCCCGCCCGTAGTAGTTTTGAAACCATCCCCATATGTTCCCGCTCCAAACATGACCATTTTTTTTGTTTTGGATGTGCCCATATAGATCATAACATGACCAATGGGGGGATTCCAAGTTTTGGGAATATCCGAGTGGGTATTTGTCCAAAAGAGTAAGTCTCCGATCTTCATTTTTTTCTTTAAGAGAAGAATGTCAATCTTTCCTTCCTCTGTTCTGGGGGGTGTTTGGAAGTTTCCTTTAGATTTAACCAGTTGGAATTGTTCATATGTTGTTCTGGGTAAAAGGATCCCCAGCGCTTCTTTGTAGGTATATTTAACTGTATTACTACAATCCATTTTAATGGACCCTTTTTTTCCAGGAGGTGTGAACTTTTTTCCATATTTAATTTCTTGGTCAGAAAGAAAATAAGCTAAGGTTTTTAATTTTTTTTTGTTTTCAGATGAAAGGTTATGGGAGTAGAGTTGGGTAATGGTAAGTAAGTTAAGAATGAGTAGTAGGATTCCTAAAATATAATCCTTTAGATAATTATAAGATTTCAAGTTTGGGTTTCCTATATTACCTACATCGCTATATTTTACAAAAAGTATGAACCAAAATTATCAACTATTATTTGCAATTTTGTTGCATTATATCTCTTATATTGCAATGCAGACATTGGCAATATTTGCCGAGACAAAGAGATCAGAAGGTATTCCAGATAGATTGCATGAATGGATACCCCCCCATAGAGAATATGATTGGGTAAATAATAAGTTTTGGTTATATATTCTTTTGACATCTATACTGTTTTTAATAATATATAAAAGAAAAATAGCAACTAAATATTTGCTTGTAGGTAGTATAGTAAGTTTGGTAAGAGGAATATTTATTTTTATGACATCCTTAGGTGCTCCGCTTGCAGTTAGGGAAAGTATTCCAATAGAAATACAAAATATAAAAATTGAAGATATCACGCTTAAATTTTTATTAAAGCAATGGATTCCTTTTGAAATATTTACAAATGAAAAATTTAGTGGTTTTTATCTAACTCAAGATTTATTTTTTTCTGGTCATACAGCTTCTACATTTTTGTTACTTCTCTGCTTAGAAAAGAAAAATTTTGTTTTCTATATCTTTTTGCTATTTCACATCAATACAGTTTTTTTCTTAGTCATAACCCATGAGCACTATACGATTGATATTTTAGGAGCATATTTTATTACATACTCAATCTATATTTTTATGGAACAAAAAAAATTAATTTAGTTGATTTTTTAAAAAATTTCCTAACAAAAAAAATGAAAATAACATACCTAAAATAAATGTAATTCGAATTATCCATGAGGACATGGGTGGCTCTGAAAATGTGTACGAAAAATCTTGGTTAACTTCTTGTTTGGTAATAGTAAAAGATTGTATAATAATGGAATCAGAATTTAAACTTGAAAAAGTAGAATTATCAAAAATAGGATTCTTTGCATATTCATTTCCATAGTAAATAAATAAATCATCAGATGAAAGATTTTCAAGAGGAAATATGATTTCTTCTTCATTTTTATAATGAACTATTTTTTCTAAAGTAAGTGGTTTATTTTCATTGTCAATAATATCTAATCGATAATTTGAATAATTAGATGTACTCAAATAATAAAAAGGATAGTTTACTTCGTTCTTATTTTTTATAAGAGAAAAAGATTTCTCAAATTTATATTCTTTATCTGTACTATTCCATATATAAAAATCTAACTTTCTAGAATATTCCTCTTCTTTGAAAAAAATTTGAAACTTTTCAAAAGGTCTTTCTCTTTTATTTTCAACTTTGTAAATAGAAGTACCCTCTTCGAGAGAATTAATTTTTATTATATCATCTTGTAATACTGTAAAACTATTCTCTCTTATTTTTTTTGCTGGTTTGAAATGTATAAAACTCTCTTTTAATATAAAAGGAATTTTAGGAGAAAACTCTAATTTCAAGAAGGGTGTACTTATATTTAAAATGATTTTATCTTGGTTTAATGACTCATTTGTTTGGTTGTATTTATGTAAAGATTGGGTACTTTGATGAATCCAAGTTTTTTGGTCGATGGATGTGTAGACTGTTACCTCTGATTCAAAACTTTCAGGCGATGTTAGAGAAAGAGAGTCATAGAGTAATGATTTATCTAGTGGTTCTAATTCTAGGATATAGGTTATCTTTTCCTCATTTTCAGATTTTAAAATGAGCTTTACCAATTTTTTACCATCTTCATTGCTCTCTGTTGTTGAACTCTCGCGTATAACAAATGGGACTAAATTATTGTTTTGTAAAATTCGAATGTCTCTATGGTTGGAATGAATTTGGAGATCTTCATCAAATTGTATGGATCCAAAGGAGTTTGATTTTTCTATGATAGACTCGATTTTAATTTTTTTAAAATATTTATAGGAACCTACACGAAAATTTTCTGAGTATAAATTAAACACTGTAAGAGAAAAATAAAGAATAAGTAAAAAAAATAATGGAAAAAAGCGCCTGAAGAACCTTAAGAAAAGAAGAAAATGATAAATTTTTGAAATGAATGCATTGGTTAAAAAAATAAAAAATAATTTTAAGTTCATTTGTTTTCCTCAATTTTTTTAGAAAATTTTTGGTACATAACACCAGCAACTATTAAACCTAACCCCAAGCTAATCATTGCAATGATCCTTACAATCATACTCAATGCCCAGATATCATAGAGATAGAGTTTTATGATGAGTAAAAATACCAAAAAGAATCCTGCCTTACGTAGATCTAAATTAGAGTACCTTAATCCAATAATTAAAAAAAGTGACGCATAAAATCCTAAAACGTAAGAATAATTTAAGTTTCTATATATTCGATCAGTAAAAAAGAATTTAACCTCAAACAAAGAGCTGAGTAAAAGTGTTAGAAAACCCAGAGTTTTAAAAGATATCTTGAATTTTCGGTAAGAGTCGTTTAATATAATTGCTGTATAATAAAGGGAGACTGAGGAAATAATCATAAAAATAAATTGTGGATTTATGAATATATAATCTGAAGTTTTTGAAATATAAAAAATAAAAAAATGGAGTAGGGCATAAATCCACAGGACTAAGGAAAATAATATTAATTTATGATGATTTATTTTTCCCGCATAAATACTGATGATTGCCGAAATAAGAATATTTGTGATATATAAATAAGTGTTTTCTATAAAAAGATTTATGGAGATTAATAAAAAAGTGATGCCTATTAATAAATATAATATTGTATTGAAAGATAGTTCCTTATTTTGGGTATTTTTTTTATCAATATTTAGTTTACCTATAAAGAGAATGCTATACATAAGAAAAGGAAAGGCTTCGAGGGATTCTTTATGGATGGATAAAATTTTAAAAGAGGATACACTCGTAAAAAGGGTAGCAGAGAGTAATAAAATAATTCTTAGTAAATTATTGGAAGCTTCTGGAATTTTAGTATCATTATAGAAAAAAACCAATTGAACACTGAATAAAAATAGAATTGGAATACTAATAAGAGAAGCTGAATATGGATGCTCTCTGTAGGAAAAAATTAGTAAAATATCTGAAAATAATAAAATAAAAGGTGCATAACTCCAATTTTTATCTCTATTTATCCATAAAAATAAAATATGTAAGAATGTAAAATATCCAAATAGAAAAGCAAAATTATAGATTCCAGTTGAGAGTGAATTGAGAGATATTAAACTTCCCAATAAGGAAATGCTAAATAAAAGTTGGCTATTAAATAAATTAGATAAATAAATAAAAAGTAAACTTATAAATAGTAAATAAAAGAAAGTTTCATAGGAAAATAGCAAATCATAGTACATATATGCAAAATATATACTTCCATAAATAATACTTATACCTGTCCCAATGATTGACTCCCTGCTGATTTTTAGCTCTGGTGCTTTAAAAAATTGTGATATTGATATAATGATAAAACCTATAAGTAAGCCAATATATATTCGCATTGATTCACCTAACCACTCATTTTCTATAGAGAGCTTTATAAAATAAAAAATGCCTAAAATTACAGCTAAAAATCCAAACTTTCCTATAATATTTTCTCCCAAGAGGCTTTCCCAATTGGGGAGTTTTGTCTTAAAATGTAGTAATGGTAATTTTGGGGGAGGAGTAGAATTTGGTTCACTTAACTTGAGAAGATAAACCTCTTTTTTTATGAGGGAAATTTCTTCTTCCATTGCTTTTATTCTATTTTCTAAATGTTCAATTTTCCCACTCATATTAATTTATTCTAATTAATTTAATCAATTAAAAATTATCCAAATCCAAGGTATGTTCCAATTTGGAAAATTAGAAAAGAAGATATATATGCAAGTGATGTCATATAGAAAAACAAAAAAACAGGCCAAATATATGAATTTGTCTCTTTTCTAACTACAGTTAAGGTCGACATACATTGACAAGCAAATGCAAAAAAAATTAACACGGAAATACCGGTAAGTGTTGACCATACTTTTTTTCCTGTTTTTGGATTTATATCATTTTGCATAGATGTCTTTAGATCTATGGAGTTTTCATCTCCAGATTCAATTCCATAGATGATAGCTAGTGTGGAGACCATAACTTCTCTTGCAGCAAAGGAGGTAACAAGGGAAATTCCAATTTTCCAATCAAATCCTAATGGTTCTATAACGGGTTCCATTGCTTTCCCTATGTCTGCTGCATAAGAAGAGAGTATTACATTTGATTCAGATATTTTTTCATTTGTAATGTTTTCAATAGGAATTTTATTATATGGATAGTTTGCTAAAAACCAAAGGATGATAGAAATATATAATATTACTGTTCCAGAATTTACTATAAATTCTTTAACTTTTAATAAAACATTGAATAGAACATGAGTGATTGAAGGTGTTCTAAACTCGGGTAGCTCTAATAAAAAATATGCAGAGTTCTTTTTGAAAAATGTTTTCTTAAAGATTAGGGCAAAAATAAGTGCAGTGAACATTCCTAAAAAAAATAAAAAAAATAATATAATTCCTTTGAGGTTAATAAAACCTAGGAAGGTTTTATCTCCAAAAATAGCACCAATGAGTAATATATACACTGGATATCTGGCAGAGCAAGTAATCAAAGGTGATACTAATATTGTTGTAATTCGATCATTTTTATCTTCAATTGTTCTTGAACCTAGAATGGCAGGGACTGCACAAGCAGCAGAGGATAAAAGCGGGATAAAAGATTTTCCTGAGAGCCCAAATTTTCCCATAAATCTATCCATTACAAAAGATGCCCTAGCCATGTAACCAGACTCTTCAAGCAGTCCTATAAAAAAAAAGAGCAAAAAGATTTGTGGTACAAATACCAATACTGCTCCTGTTCCTTTTATAATTCCATCAGCTAAAAGATTCGAGAAAGGACCATCGGGTAGGGTTAATTTTATATATTCTGAAGTATAATCAAATCCTGATTCTATCATTTTCATGGGCACTTCTGACCATGTAAATAATCCTTGAAAAATAATTGCCATTAGGGATAAAAAAAATAGTAATCCATAAAACGGATGAAGTAAAAATTTATCAAATCTTGAAAAATCATAACTCTGATTTTCTATTTTATTATCCCTAATGCACTCAGAGATAATTTTTTTTATTAAAATAGATTTTATAATTAGCTCCTCTTGGTAGGAAAAAGTAATCTTTTCTATTTTATATTCATTATTAATATATCTTTGTATGTCAGGTGAAAATAATTCCAATCCAGGTAGATCGGTTTGTAAGGATTCACCCGAGAGTCTTTTTAATCCATTTTCTAAAATAAACCTAGTGAAAACTGTATTTTCTGTTTGGATTTTATCAAGAATAGAAGTAAGAAATTTTTCTTTTGCACTCCCCCAATTCCATAACCTCGGGATAGGAAGAAAGTTTTCCTTTTTTTTTAGTAGATTTTTTAACTCTTCTATTCCTTCATTAGTCTTTCCATTTATTAGAACTATATTTATACCCAATCTTTTTTGAAGATCGTTTATATCTAATGATAAATTCTTTTTAGATAATATATCTTTCATTGTTAAAACCAAAATAATTTCTACCCCAAGGTCTGATATTTGAAATAGAAATTGTAAACTTCTTTCGATGAGTGTTGAATCCATTACAAAAACAATTTTGTCACTTGAGTTTCTTTGCATTAAGAATCTGGTGAGAGCTTTTTTATCTTCAGAAGTACCATTGAGTGAAAAAGAACCGGGCAGGTCTATGACATCAATGTCTTGGTCATCAATTTTAAATTTACCAATTCTCTTCTCTACAGTGACACCTGCAAAATTTCCAGTTTTTTGATTTAGATTTGTAAGGGTATTAAATATTGTAGATTTTCCACAATTTGGATTTCCTACTAATAAAATTCTATACTTCATGTAGTACTATTTTCTTTTATATAAATTTTTTCTGCATCTTTTTTTCTTATAGATATAATAGAATCACCAATTCTAAGAATTACTTTATCAGAAAATGAAGAATTTGGATATTTTATGACAGTGGCACCTGGAAGTAAACCATAGTCCATAAGATCATTTGCAAAATCATTATTTATATCTTGAGAGAAGGAGTGAATTATATTCATTTCCTTCTCTTTGCAATCTAAAATGTTTTTCATTTTGGGAGATATAAATTTTGGTCTTTGATGAGATCCATTTCAGGTGCTAAAATTTTTACATATCTATCAAAGTATAACATTTGCTTGATCAATAGACCAAATTCTCTGGGAATTTTTAAACCATTTCGTTTGCTTACATCAGCAATATCAAACATGATTCTATTCAGTCTAGTTTCATCTATTTCAGACTCTTTCCCTTTTTGGATAGAATCTGAGATACTTTTCATCTCTTGGAGAATTCGTCTTAAATCATTTGCAAATTTTCCCTCATCAATACCTCCTGATGTGGATGCCATTTTGACCAAACCCTTTGCCATGAGAATAGCATTTTCTGTTCCTATCCCCTGCATAAAAAATAAAAGCCCTTCCCAAACGTCTTTGGAAATTCTACCAACAATTCCAAAATCAATAAAACCAATTTTTCCATCTTTTAGGAGCATGAGATTTCCAGCATGAACATCTGCATGGAATATTTCTGATTTGCCCAGGGATTCAAACCAAATAGAAAGGGCAGTCGTTAGAGTTTCTTTGGGGTTTTTTGAATACTTTCTGATGGATTCCAAATTAGTCAGTGGAATACCATAAAATCTCTCCATAGTTAAAACTCTTCTTGTAGAATACTCAGGAAAAACTCGGGGCACCTTAGCTTTGTCCTCTCCAACAGAGAGTAAATACTTTTCAAAATCAGAGATATTTTTTGCTTCTTGGATAAAGTCTACTTCTTGGATAATGTTTTCATAAAAATCTTTAACTATATCTGTAAGTCCTGACGTTGTAATACCTGGAGAAATTCTAGAGAAGATAAGGGTAGCAAAGTATATCAGTCCCATATCTGTTTTAAGAGTAGATTCTATGTCAGGTCTTTGCACCTTTATTACAACATCAAAGCCTGTCTTGGTAGTGGCTCCATGCACTTGAGAGATTGAGGCGGAAGCAAGTGGGATAGGGTCTACATAGGCGAAAAATTCATTTAAATCACCTCCCAGCTCTTTCTCTATGATATTTTTAATGATGGGGTAGGGTATTGGTCTCACCGAGTCGAGACACTTTTCCATTTCGATTGTGTACTCTCTTGGGAATAGGGAGGGAGCTGATGCGATGAATTGGCCAAGTTTAATATAGGTTGCCCCTAATTCCTCAAAGGCTTCTCGCAATCGAATATGAAGTTCGGGATCTTTTTTAAAAAGGGTGAGATCCCCGATCAATTGGAGGGCTTTTCCGGAAAATACAAAACTACTATCCAAGACTCGTAGGGATGCATTGATACTTGATCCCAGATTTGAAAAGAGTTCCATAGGACAAGCTTTTGGTGCTTCTTTAGATTGTAAGCCATATTTTTATTGGTATTTTAGTTTACAGGAGAGTAGAACTATAGTTTCTGTCTCTATAGATTCTTACAACTTGCGAAATTATGGATAATGATAATGTTTTGATCCTGGAATTAAATAAACTGGATCTCCCCGAACTCAAAAAAATTGCATCTACTTGGAACATTCTAAAGTTCAATGCAAAAGACAAAAAGCAAGGTGTAGCCCAAATATATGAATCTTTTCAGGATGAATTTTTACTGAAAGGTGTTCTTGAAAAGCTTACACCCATTCAGGTAACCATACTTTCTCATATCCTGAAGAATAAAAATGTCCAAACTCTTGGAGAAATTGTACGAAAAGTATTACTCCCTCCACTCAATGTAGAAATGGAACTGAATGTTTTACGAAAGTTTCATCTTCTTTACCAAAGAAAAAATAGAGAACGTCTTACAAATAATCTAGACAAGTATCATACATATGATGAGATTTCAAATTTAGTAAAACTTGATTTTAATCAAAAAGGGGAAAAGTTTAAATTAGGACTTGATAAAAATCATATTAAACTCACTCCTCCCCAAATTCCCTCTGAGTGGTGGAAAGCTATCATTTCCAAAAAACCAGATTCCCTTGAAGACTTTTTAAAAGTCGCAAGTACAACTGACTCTATCTCCACTCTTCTGAGTAGTTTGGATGATATGGAGAGGGATGTAGTACTCTATATATTTACTCATGGAGGAGTAATTGAAATGGATGTTCTTAGAAACTATATCCATGTAAATCGTGGTAAGTATGAGGTTATTATCCCACATTTGCTCACTATACATATAGTTTTTGATACATATTACATAGATGAAAAATTCATTCGAGTTGTAACACTACCAAAAGAAATTTTCCATTTTCTTCAGACCAACACTTTGATTCCCCCTGCAAAAAAGAATACCCGACAAAAGCAAGAGAGAGTCGTTAAAAATGAATTAGATTTCTTTTTAAATATAAAAAAGATGATTTCATTTATTTCTAGAAAAGGTTTGAGTCTTGCTAAATCAGGAAAGATTAAGCAAGCAGATAATAAGAGGACAGAGCAGGAACTTTTAAAACCAGATATAGAAATTTTTCCAGAGAAAGGACAAGTCTACCAGATAGAATTGATACTACCAATTTTAAAAATTTTGGGGCTCGTTGATATCAAAGGAGAAAATATAATTCTTTCTGGAGATATAGATAGTTTCCAGAAAAAAGATATTTTTGAAGTTATGAGCCTTGTGATTCATGAAGTCAATGAGATCAGGTCGAAAAGGTTTAATCCAGCAGAAGTTTTTGCAGCTTTAGAAGTACCTTTTTATGACAAACCTATTCTTGATAAAATTGTAAGAATCATTATTGAAATGGAAAAGGTCAATCTCTCAGTCCTTTTTGCCAATGTGATCAGAGAAAACTTAGTGTTGTCCCCAGGTTTTAAAATTAAGAATTTTGAGATGGATCTTCTTGATTTACGAAAAGAAATAGTTAGTTCATTATTCTACCTACATCTTTTTGGTTTGTTAGATGTTGAATACCCACACAGATATATAAATCTTTCAGAGCTTGGCAAACAATACTTTCAAAATAAACCAATTTCTAGAATCACAGATAGAGGTGGTATTACAATTAATCCAGATTTTTCTATTATTGCTTTCCCTGAAAAATGTTCTATGGTTGGAGTTCATCTGCTTAAAGTATTTACTGAATTGAAAGACTATGATAGAGTATATACATTTGTTCTCACAAAAGATTCCTTTCAGCAGGGAATTCTCTTGGGTTATGATCAAAATTTATTTATACAATTTTTAAGGGAATCTTCAAAAGCGGAGTTGGCTCAGAATTTACTCTTCTTGTTTGATGACTGGAGTAAAAATCTTCCTATTGTAAATGTAATAGAAGATTGTGTACTTGTAAGAACCCAAGATGCACATGTGATGGAGCTATTGACAGGTCAGATCAAAGGTAAAAAGATAATTCTTGAAGAAATTAGCCATGATGCTATACTAATAGATAAGAATAAGATTCAAGACGTAATACAGGTTGCTGAAAAATTAAATATGATTATCAAATTGATAAGATAAATACATGACGGAACTGCAATTAATTTTTGCAGAAACGTCATTTTGTATGGTGATATTATTGAGCTTGGATATCAATTACTTTGATTTTATTTTTGAAATTCCATTGGCGAAATGGAGCTATAACATCAAGAATCTTCTCATCTACAAAGTACAATCTCTCTCCTAGTTTTACTAGGCCACCTTTGTAGTGAGCATACTTTGTTTTATGATCAATTAAACCAACTTCAGCAACCTTTTTCCAATCATCACATGTTTTCAATGAAGGAACTTTTTTTAAGTGGAGTTCTCTTATCGAATTATCTTTAACTGCATCTCTTAGTACGTAATCCCAATCCATGTTTGATCCTTGTTTTACTTTTATATCTAATTTCGTCAATATCCCATCTATTCTTGTGCTCTACTACCACAAATTCAAAAAATTATTACAGTGGATCTATTGGATGATTTCTCAAAGAAACTATTTTTTATTTATTTTCAATGATTTTTTTTAGAGTTTTTTCAAGATTTGATACTTGAGATTTTAATTCAGTAAGTTTACGTGCCACAGCTGAGTTTTTTAAATAATCTGAAAGTGGTTGCGGGGGAATTCCTGCATAAACTCCCGGTTCTTTGATATCACTCATTACACCTGCACGTTGAACAAGAATTACATCATCTGCAATTTTTAAGTGATCTAATACTCCTGTTTGCCCACTCATAATCACTCTATTTCCAATGATTGTAGATCCTGCAATAATGCAACCAGCAGTTAAGATTACATCTTCTCCAATGGTAACATTGTGGGCTATGTGAACGAAATTATCAAATTTGGTACCCCTCTTGATCCTGGTTTCATGGTAAGCGGCTCGATCTATACAATTATTGCTACCAATCACTACATCTTCTTCTATGATAACAATACCAGTCTGTGGTATTCTATGATATGTCTTTTGAGAATCAGGAACAAAGCCAAACCCTTCTCCTCCTATAATGGATCCATATTTAATATAAACCCTATCTTTGAGTATACAATCATGACCAATTACACAATTAGCTAAAATAGTTACATCGTTTCCAATCAAAGCATTTTCTTCTACAATTGTATTGGCTTGGATAATTACTCTTTCTCCGAGGGTCACATTTTTTCCTATCACACAATTAGGTCCTATCTTACTTGTTTTTGGAATGATGGCACTATCGTGGATCAAAGCTGAGGAATGAATTTGTTCCCACTCAGATCTAAAGTTATGGTCTTTGTACTTTTGTTTGATTTTAGCATGAGATACTCCAACATTAGATGATACAATTACACAAGAGATTCCAAGGTTTAAAATTGTTGGAAGAAGAGCTTTATTGGTTATAACACAGGATGGTTTATTGGATTCTAAATATTTTATGAAATTTTTATAATCACAAAAGACCAGACTGGTATTCGTGCACTTTTCAATAGAAGATAATTGATTAAAAATAGTATCACCATGAATTTCTTCTAATAGTGCAGATTCTTTGAATTCGTTAAATAAATCTATAGCTCGGACTTCCATCGATTACTCCATTTCTTTTATAATTGTTGTGCCATTTTCACATGGATTTATTGGCAAGAGTCTATATTTAATATCATGATTATTTAAACATTTGCCTGTTATCTGAGTAAAGTACTCCATGAATTGATGACTTTTTTCTTCTCTTTCAAATAACAAAAGGGTAGGACCCGATCCCGAAAGGGTAAACCATATATTGTTATTGAAAAGTATTTCACTTATTTCTTTTAATAATGGAACTTTATTGATTCGATAGGGAGTGTGAATTCTATCTGCAACAGACAATGGTAACAGATGTGCACTACCTGAATTTAAAAATTCAAGCCAAGTACAAATCCTACTCATATTAAAGATAACATCTTCTGTGCTGTAATACTCAGGTAGTTTTTTTCTGGAGTCATTTGTATTTGTTTCTAGTTCTGGTATAAATAAAAAGAGTTTTATACTACTTGGAAATTTCTTTTTAAAGTAAACCAATCCATTGTCTGTAAAGTAAGAAAAGATAAATCCACCTAAGAGTGCTGGAGTGGAATTGTCTGGATGGCCTTCAATCATAGCAAGTTCCGTTAAAATAGACTGTTCTGAGGGAATTGGTATTGATTGAATTTTTATTTCATGGTATGTTTTAGCTGCCATAAATCCAGCAACAATAGCACTTGCACTTGATCCCAATCCACCCCTCATTGGTAGATTTAAATTAATCCTTACATCAAATGGTGGCAGCTCATTCTCAGTGAGATATATTTTGTTATAAGATTGATAAGATTCTTTAATCAAATTGTCTTTAATCACAAAGGGAGGAGGGGAGCCATTCTCTAAAAGTATTTTGTATTGAGAATCTTTGTGAAAACTAAAATGAAATTCATTAAAAATCTCTAATGCCATTCCTAACAGATCAAATCCGGGTCCTAGATTAGCACTGGTCCCTGGTACTTTTATCCTGATATCTGTTAACATATTACTTTAATTTTTTATCCTTTTGTTCTTTCGTAAATCCAATTTTGGATACTTAGGAGACAGGAATTCATTAAATTGCTAATTTCCGTTTCTTCTTCTTTCGAAAACGATGATAGTACATAGTCACTCACTGAGATAGTTGGTTGGATTGGTCTCCCTACCCCATATCTGAGTCTATGAAAGGAATTTGTACCTAAATTGTCGATGATAGAACGCAATCCATTGTGACCTGCATGTCCCCCACTAAATTTTAACTTAATCTTCCCAAATGGAAAGTCAATTTCATCATGTATGACTAAGAGATCTTCTGGGGGAATTTTAAATTTATTTGAAGTTTTCTGTGTACATGCACCGGAGAGATTCATAAATTCTAAAGGTTTAAGTAGGTAAACAACAACATCATTACAATGATATTTAGATGTACTGCATTTTTTGTCACCATCAAATGTTACCTGATTTTTTGATGCCAATTCTTCTATTATTCTAAAGCCAATATTATGCCTGGTAAACTTGTATGTACTACCCGGATTTCCCAATCCTACAATAAGTATTTTTTTTGAATCCATGTTTATCTGAGAATCAATTCTAACATTTTTTCGGTGGCCAATACAGCTGCTGAGAGTTGGTCTGAATCCAAGCCTACCGTACGAAAGCTATCTTCTCCTTTTTCCCAAGTGATTATAGTTTCTACCAGTGCAGATGTTTTTCCTCCAGGGGGTATTCTTACGTAATAATCTAACAATCCAGGTAGTACAAATTCATTTTTTTTAGCAATTTTAGATAGAGCATCCATAAAAGCATCATAACCACCATCACCCGTTCCACTTTCTTTATAAATTTTATTATGAAATTTTGCTGTAATACTGGCTGTAGGTAAAACACCTTTTCCAGATGTCACAACCCAAGATTCCAAAATAAATTTTTTTGTTTCATTGTTACCCGATAGATCTGCTATTAAAAAAGGAAGATCCTCCGCAGTTACATTTATTCCAGCATCCCCCATTTCTATAACTTTTTCTAATAATTTTTTCTCTAATTCTGTACTTAAAACCATTCCTAAAAGTTTTAAGTTTTCAGAAATACTAGCTTTTCCAGCTAATTTTCCAAGAGCATAGCTTCTCTTTCTTCCAAACCGTTCGGGAAGGATTGGATTTGCATATAGGTTTGCTTTTTTATCACCATCTGCATGAACTCCAGCAGTTTGAGTAAATACATCCTGTCCTACAATAGGACGATTTTCAGAAATTCTTTTTCCACTAAATACTTCTACTAGCTTGCTAACTGCTGTAATTTCAGATTCAGTGATACCAGTTTTGATGTGCATTTTATCATGCAATGCGGTTACTACGGATTCTAGAGGAGAATTTCCTGCCCTTTCACCTAGTCCATTGACAGATACATGCAATCCTCTTACCCCTGCCTTTACTGCAGACAGACAATTGGCAACTGATAGACTGTAGTCATTGTGTCCATGAAATTCAAAATGGGTGTTTGGAAATTTTTGAACCATAAAATTTACCCCATCTAGAGTTTCATCTGGAGAAAGAACTCCCAAAGTATCAGCTAAAAATATTTTCCCAATGGAAAATTTTTTTAAATGTAGTACAAATTCCTCCACATATTCTGGAGAGTTGAGAAATCCATTGGACCAATCTTCCAAATAAACATTCGTTTGGATTCCCTTCTTCGTTGCATAGGATATGGTTTCTTCTATGTCACTTATGTGCTCTTGGATAGTTTTTTTTAGTTGGTGGGTGAGGTGTCTCAGTGATCCCTTTGTTAGTAAATTTAAAGTTCTGGCACCTGATTCATAGATCCAATCCACTGTTAATTTATGGTCTACAAAACCTAAAATTTCGATCTGGTTTGCAAGATTTTCTTTTTCAGCCCAGGAATGGATGGTTCTAACAGTGGAAAGCTCCCCTTTGGAAACCCTTGCAGACGCAACTTCTACACGTTTAACTTTTACATTTAAAAGTAAAAATTTAGCAATATTTAGTTTTTCTTCTGTGTTAAAAGATACTCCCCTTGTTTGCTCCCCATCCCGGAGAGTTACATCTAAAATATCAATTTCTAAATTTTTAGGATCCATTAAATACGAAAATATTAAAACCTATTGGTGTAAAAAGAAAAAAATCTTACTCTTTGGTTCTATTTTAATTTCTCCAATTTTAAAGAGGGATCTACCAAGTGGTATTTACATTTAAAATAAGCCGAATGCGTTTGATTATATCAGTTGGATCAATTAACTCCATACAGGCAAAATCTTTCCTAAAACAAGTAACATTTCCATAGATGCTACAAGGTCTACAGGGTAAGTCTACTTGGACTACACCTACATCTTCTTGGCTAAAGGGAGCAAATCCAGAGTAGGGATGTGTGGTTCCATAAATCCCTATCACGGGTTTTTTGAGAAGAGCCATGATATGAACATTGGAGGAGTCCATACCAATCATGATGTCAAGTTTTTCCATGATTCCAATTTCTCCCCTGATTCCCAAATTCCCACCGGATACTATATAGCAATTTGGATTTTCTCCCATTAGCAGGCGAAGTTTTTCTTCTTCATCTCCAGATCCAAAAAGAAATATTTTGGCTGGAAAATCTTTTAAGATTTGTTTTATAAGGTTAGCAGATTTGTAATGAGGCCATTCTTTTAGGGGATGCCCGGCAAAAGGAGCAAACCCAATCCAGAGATCATCCGTTTTCCTGAGCTGATTTTGTTTGAAATATTCAGATGCAAACATTTTAGAATCTGTATCTACATTGATCCAAGGTCCTTTTCGAACATTGGCAGGAAAGCCTGCATTTTCAAAAACTTTTAAATACCTATCTACAGTGTGGGGCAACGGAGTAAGAATTTTCTTTTTTCTTCGAATTTGTAAAATTTTTTCTTTCCTACCCTTGTTGATTCGAAATGTTTTTACTCCTTTCCACTTAAAGATCCAAGTTAAAAAAATACTCCGCACACTTCCATGAAGGTCCAAAACCTTATCGAAGGGTCCCAATTGGATGATATTTTGGTACAATTTCCAGGTGCCTGTGAGCCCTTTGTACTTTTTTAAATTCAAACCAATGACATGTACGTTGGGTATGTTGAAAAAGAAGGGAGAAAAATTACCCCTTGTGATAAGATTTATTTGGACATTGGGATATTTGGCAACTACTGCAATAAGGGCTGGAGTTAGGAGTGCAACATCCCCCATGGCAGAGAAACGAATTACGAGAAGATTCATGGAAGGGAAACTTTTATAAGGACTCGCATGAGATTATTTTTTTATTTTATAAAGAGAAGGGTTGAGTTTTTCATCATTGTACATTTTCATTTGCCTATAAACTTTCATATATTTTTTTCCACTGGATAGATCATCGGATAATTCCTTAAAACAGCTCTGCAAATCCGACCTCTGTTCGAGTAAAATATTCAATTTTTCTATGCATTTATTTTTGTGCTCAGGAGTTGTATCCATTCGGTTTACTTGCTCTTCCATATGATAGATTTTCAATTCAAGAATGCTCATCCTATCTAGTAACCATGCAGGGGTTTCCGAATTCATTTTTGCAGATGAGATTTTCGGAATATCTTTGTAAATGGAGTACATAAGATCATCAAGGATTTCTACAGTATCTGTTCTATCCTGGTTTAATTTATCAATCTCTCTCTTGAATTTTACCAGATCAGTAGGTGGCAAATCTGGCCTTCTAATTTCATCTTCTACGTGCCATTGGATGGTATCAATTTGGTTTTTTTTATAAATTATATAGAGAAACTCTCCCTCTTTGAATGGGTTTTGGGAAGGAAGACTTTCTTTGTGCCAGTCTTGGATGGAAGCCTTCATTGCATTTATAATTTGTTGTATATCTGGAATCATGATCTTCCCTATTTATAAAGTTTAATTGCTATTATATTTTTTAATAAAATCGAACCATATTCCCTAGAATCCATACATTCGTCTCTATTGTCACACAGTATAAAATACTCATCTTTATTCATTGTAATTTCATTTAAATTATCTCGATTCGAAAATGAAATATCAAAGATTCTTGTGTCATTGTTTTTAGCTGTTTTTGAGCCAATCACCTGACCATTTCGAAGTATTTTTTTTGATTGGATACTAATTTTATCACCAGGCTTCCCAATGATTCGACCTGCAAACACTAGATCTGTACCTGAGATCTGTGAAAAAACCATCTTTTCATAATTGAGAGAGGCGATCCTTACAAATGGAGATAAGAAAATCATATCATCTTGCTTGAAAGAGGGAAGCATAGATGAATCTGTAAATCTATGAGGAAAAAAAATAAAAGTTTTAAATAAATAAGTCAATAAATAAGAAAAAACCGCTGTGAGAATTAGTTTGGTAAGTAATTTTCCTAGGAATGGGAGTCTCTCTGAAAAGCTGGATTTACGTTTGTAGTTGTACATATAAAACTCTATTTATGACGCAACTGCAATAACTATCTTTTTCCGTCGGCAGGCGGAAAAAAGCCTAGGATTGTTGCGAATAAAATTGCAAAAACTGACTTTTTGCAGGAACGCCATTTATATCCCAAAATAAATAATTTGATTTATTCTGCAAGAATTTAGATTGGATACTAAATGTTGTATAGATTTAAAGATATAGAACCTGAAATTCATTCTACCGCATTCATTGCACCTAGTGCAGAGATTATAGGAGATGTAAAAATTGGAGCCCATACTTCCATTTGGTTCCAATGTTTGGTGCGGGGGGATGTAAATTATATTCGAATTGGAGATCATTGCAATATCCAAGACATGACCCTAATACATGTAGGAAGAGATGAGTTTCCTGTCACAATTGGAAACAATGTATCCATTGGTCATAGGGTAACCTTGCATGGCTGTACCCTCCACGATTACTCGTTTGTTGGGATTTCCTCTACTGTGATGGATGGAGTGGAATTAGGAGAATACTCTTTCGTTGCTGCTGGATCTTTGGTTACACCCGGTAAAAAAATACCCCCGGGTGTTTTGGTTATGGGATCTCCAGCCAAAATTTTACGAGACATCAACGAAAAAGAAAAGATGATCATTGAACGAACGGCTAGTAACTACCAAAAATACAAAGAGAACTATAGAGATAGCTCTCTTTTTTCAACCCTACCCTAAGAGAGAAAAAAGTTCATCAAGGTATTTTTCTTTGGTTTATTTTTATAAGCCTTCATTGCCTGGTAAACTTCATCCATTTTATCCACACACTTGCCCAACTCATGGTCTTGTGATATCGCAAGTGAATTCTCTGAAAATTTCCGATACAAATCTTTATCTTTTAAAACTTTGATAGAGAGTTCGGCTAATTCTTTAGATTGGAATGGCTCTGCATTGAATCCATTCTTACCTTCCTGGATGAGCTCAGGGATCGCATACGACTTGACTCCAACGGCTGGTAAACCACAGGCAATCGCCTCTAAAATGACCAGTCCTTGTGTTTCCATTGTGGAAGCAGTTAAGAAGAGATCGTATTGCGGATAAACAGTGTGTAATTCCGAGTTGTTTACAAATCCTTTGAAATCTATTGATTCTTTTAGATTAAGTGATTCGGCTTGGCTTTTCAGTGAGGGGAGTGCTGGCCCTTCTCCTATGATAGTGAGTGTTGCCCCGGGAAATGTTTCTTTGATTTGTTTAAAAGCATTTATAATAACATCACAATTCTTTTCGTATGAGATTCTTCCTACATGCAAGATCTTTGGATTTTCAGGAGCCTCCCGAATATTTCCTGTAAATCTTGAGAGATCCATTCCATTGGAAACTACAGTGATTGGTCGTAAAATTCCAAACTCTATCAATTGATTTTTTAGGAGATGGGAAGGAGAGATGATTAGATCACATCTTTCATATAAATTGTTACAAAGCTTAAGAATTATTTTTTTTTGGATATTGAAGTTTTCAAATTTCTGAAATTTTAAAAGATTTTTTAAAGTTAAAGTTTTATCAAATTTATTGATCTTCATGAAGAGCTTATCTATTTTTAAGATTCTGTAAAGTGATACATATGTATCTTGCTCCGACATAAGAGTGTGGTAAGTGCCGGCAACGGGGAGAGCATATTTTTCTGTTGCATTAATTCCGTATTGTCCTAAAAGCCCAGCAGTGTGAATATGACAGAGATCTGGTTTGAACTCTTCAATCAATTTGGAAATTTTCAAAGGATTAGGTAAAACCACTTTAATATCGGGATAGGTTGGTAGGTACCCACTAGCAAATCTTTCTATTCTGATTTTAGGATTGATTTCAGAGAAATCTCCCTCTCCATATTCAGGGCAGAGAATAAGAAATTCATATCCTCTTTGGGATAATCTTTCAGAAAAATTTTTAATTGATATTGTAATTCCATCAATTTTTGGAAGAAATGTGTCGGTAAAATAAATAACTCTCATGATGTCATTTAATAACATATCTAAAAGTAGAAACAACCAAAAAATTTTTTTAGTTCTTTTGCAAATTGGAATCATTACTACAGCAATTTCCGTTTCCATCAGCCAATTGTTCTTGGGATTGGCATTTATATTTTTCCTTTTTGATTCTGAAAGAAGGAGAAGGGTACAATTTAGTCCATTAGTGGTGACTACCTTACTATTTTTTGGTGTGTATTTTATATCTATCATATGGAATTATTGGGGGGTGGCTCTAGATACAAACACTCTTCTGCAAATAAAACAGAGTGAATTTAAAGATTTACTTTTATTCTTATCCTTTTTTCTAACTGCAACTCTTACTCAGGAAGAGATTGGTAAAGCAAAAAGAGCATTTATTGTACTACTAATAATTTTAGGTACTACAGGGTTTTTATCCATCTTTAGTATTTATAGATTTACTTATTTATTTAATAGCCTTTTTCGCACTGTGAGTAGTTGGAAATTTCAGCATAACTATGGTGAGATAGGCGGAGTAAATATTTATTTACCAATAGGATTGATGAATACCCATCTAACTTTTGGTGGACTATTGATGTTTTTTACACCTTTTCTTCTCTTTAAATTTTGGGAGAGTATTTTTGAGAAAAAATCCTTTTTATTGAAAATTTTTGAGTTTTTATTGTTGTCTTGTTTTTTTTTGGTTGTTCTAATAAACAATGCTCGGTCATCTATTTTTGGATCAGGAGTAGGTATTCTATTTGGAATTATATTAATAATTTTTATTAAAAAAGAAATATCCTTAAAAAAAATTCTAAAATATTCTGTAGTCCTAATTTTTATTTTAAGTGTAGTTGTGATTTCATTATCTTTTTCAAAAGCCTTGCGAAAAACAATCCTACCCCTCTTGGGTTCTGAGAAACATACAGATAGCGGTAGAACTTTTATATGGGATTCTACCTTCTTTCTTATAGAAAAATCCCCTTTGTTAGGAGTGGGTCCTGGAAGATATTCATCTCAAATTAATATTTCTAGAAAGGAAAGGAGTGAAAAAAATCAAAAGCTTCTCTACTTTTATGAAGTAACCCAAAGAGGGCACTCCCACAATGATTATTTTCATATTGCAGCAATTTCAGGAATAATGAATGTTATTTTCTATTTGGGAATACTTTATTTTATCATAGTAAAGATATTAGAAAAATCAATAAACTTAGAAGATACAGCTCTTTATTATGGTTTGGTAGGTTTCTTTTTTGCGGGTTTGTTTCAATGCTACTTCCAGGATGATGAAGTCGTCTTGGTTTTTTGGTATCTTGCTGGATTTTTATTTAACCCTTTAAAAGAGGAAAAAAAAGTTTAATTATTTTTTTTTTTCGAATTTTAGATCATTTTTTATACCTATATGAGTATGATAATTCCAATTATTTGTTACATAGACAGTAGTCTCTCAGAGATTCTAACCTTTCACGATGATCCACAAGATTTAATTTGGATTGGACTCTGTGAATACCGGGATAATCTAATAATTTCGACCCAAGTTGTTAAGAAAAAACTATTCATTGAACATAAGATTTACCAGATCATCCAGAGGATGAGCAGAGAACGATCAACGTACCCTGGTATTTTAGTTGGATCATTTATTTTATCCACTTTTCTAAATCATCCAGAAGCAAATCTTAATTTTAGAATACAGTAAAATTTATTATAAATTTACTTGTTTTTTTTGATTGTTTCCTTAAGGGACTCGTCGTTTATAAAATCTGGAAACCAATGGATAGATGGAAAGAAAATAATTCTTACCAATCCTATGAGCATCCAGGTATAACTTATACCAAACACAGCCCCACACCACCATGTTATGTACTCAAAATTAGGAGAAATAAATTTCATACCCCACCACGAGGCCACATCGGTTAGGGAGGCTGCAAGCCCAAGAGGAAAGATATATTGGTATACCCTTAGTCTATTAAAATGAAGAGAAAATGGTATTCCAATTAAAAAAAAGCTAGTTGTAAAACCAACAAGGTGTGCGTGTGTGATGGCAATTAGCTTTCCTAGTCCCATCTCTCCGAAGTAATTTTCTGCACTACCATGTAAGTTAATTTGGTAGTACACTTCAAATCCTCCAAAACCAAATGAGATCCCAAAAAGTATGACTGCCATGCCTATTCCCCTCTGTGCGGCAACGGGAAGATCATGTAAGTTAAATTGAAGTTTTGTTTCTTTGTAGGGGATCATTTTAAAAACAATGAAGACTAGTAAAAAAAAGAAACTAAGAAGGGCAATGGGTGCCCCAATTTGTAACCATTCAGGTTTAGGAGGTGGAGTGTGAATTAGTTCAGATTCCTGAATTGGTGTTTCACCAAATTTAAATTCTTCTAAATCGCCTTGAGAGAAAATATTTGCAGTACAAATAAAAAGAAAAAATAAAAGAGCCAATTTCATGGGTGAAAATTTCATCTCATGCGCCTTTTAATCTTACATACAATAAGATCCCAGCATTTTTTACCGCTTGAGCAATTGTACTTTCAAGTGATTTTTGAGTGGGAACTATAATATCTTTAGGTTTTTTTCCCATAAATCCCTGGTACAGTTCTTCTTTTTTAGCTTGGGCTAAATTTTTAGAATCCAATACCTTAACATCTTTAATGGTGAGTGACTTATCTGTAGACATCATCAAATAAAAAGTTTTGGTTTCGTACAACACTGGAAAAATGATAGCAGTTCCTACGGGTAGATTATTCTCTGCGGGTATATATATTGTATTCTCATCAGTTAGCACCAACGTAGCACCCATTTTTTTGGATTCTTCAATATCATTGTTAGTTAAAATTGCATCTTTTAATAACCAAGTTCTAATGGAGGGAAATAAATTTTGTATATCCTTGGGAACTAAACTATTTGGGTCTAGCCAAGTTCCTGGATTAGTTGGTGTAGAATTTTTATCGCCGGGATTAGCTTTGACTTTTGATTCTGCCTCATTGGAAAAACCATCTCCATCTAAATCTAAAGATGATATTTTTGCAAAAGCACCAACAGAATTGCCAGCTTTTTTAAAAGCCTCACCATAAGCATTCAAAACAGAACCCCCACCATCTTTGTGACAAGAACTACAAGATGGCATATACCCATATGATTGTTTGTAATACCTTGCAAAAATTGGTTTTGCATCAATCGAAAATAGAGATATGAAGAAGAATATATATGACGCAACTGCAATAACTATCTTTTTCCGCCGGCAGGCGGAAAAAGGCCTAGTATTGTTGCGATTTAAATTGGAAAAACTGACTTTTTGCAAGAATGCTATTTCTAAAAATAAATATTTATATTTATGTTTGTAAATCATTTAAAAAATCCTTTTATTTTATTAAAATTCAAATAAACCTGGTACTACATCTCTCATCTTTTTTAAAACTACCTTACTCTCATTTCCTTTTGAAAGTAAAATTTCATATTGTTTTGAGTCTCTAGGAGGCATTAGTTTATTTGCTTTTTCCGTATTCTCATATCTATCCCAATCTAAACTATCCCTAATTTCAGTCTTTGCTTTGATATTCTCCAATACATCTTTTTCTGTGTTACCTGCCATAAAATTTAATCTTTTTGCAGGATTTCCCCTGTGGCATGCAAAGCAGTTTTCAGAGTAAAGTTTCAATTCTGGAAATTCTTTTATTTCTAAAGGGGGGATACCCGAAGCAATAGCAGGACTCATTTCAGATGTATCCATATAAGAGTAATCTAAATTAGTGTTTGTAAGAAATTTTATTACATCTATCCGAGAGAATGGTTTCGGAGAAAAAAAAGAATCTGGTAAAGATCGTATTTTTGTAGTGATTTTATTAATGTCGTACGAATAATATTTATAAACTTTAGAAAAATCATCATCGGTAAAGAAACTAGCAATTCCAAATACACCATCAATGTCTTTCGCTGTTATCACCTTTTTTGGATGCCTTATGTTAAGAGGATCCAATTCTTTTCTGAGCGGGGGAAGCTTCTCAAATTCACTTAAGTCTTCATTATCTTTTGCCCCCTCTCCAAATTGAATTTCTCTCGTAAAAAGAGATCGAATCCATCCCTTGAATCCTAATTTTTCGCCCAATGGATCTCGATTCAAAAGATCACTTTCCGGGACGGGAATTCCTGAAAATGCACCACTCAAACCAATCGGAGCCAAACTAGTTCTGCCATCTAGTGTATGGATATTATCTTTTGGGAAGGAAACCTCTTGGAGTTTCCTTAACTTTTCAGCTGCAGGACCATTGAGATTAAAACTACCAGCATTGTTCATATACTCAAATGCTAGGGCCAACATTTCCCTTCTGCATCCAAATCCATTTTCACCACAACCATCCAGCCAAATTTTTTGGGTAGCCACAAAAAAGTTCCCTACATCTGTCAATTGGTCATATCTCTCAGGATTTGATAATGGGTTAAAAATTGGTACATTGTGGTACGGCTCAGAATTTTTTCTGGCGGAAAGGATTGCATTAGAGGTCTCAGGTTGGCCATTCGTTTCATTCCAAGGTCGCTGTGAAAAGATAGGGGTGGCTCCCTGATGACATGTAGTACATATTGCTCTTCTTGCATAAACAATTTTTGGAGTACAACCTTCACAATAATTTTGAACCAATTGAAACTCAAACCTTCCAGCTGCTTCGTTATAGCTAAGTACTTCTATTTCTGAAGCCTTTTCCACAAATCCTAAAAACAATCGCCCACGCATCGCCAGACCTATAGATGTATCACTTCCTTTTGAATCGCTGTCAGCTGCTGTTACAATTCTTGGATGGCCATTATCCGCTTGCCCTTTTAATAGTGATCTTCCATTTGGAATCAAAACATCAATTGGTCTATTATCAGAACTAAGAGTATAAATAAGTTCAACAAGTTTCTCATAGGGATATGGTAATACACCGTTTTGTGCTATTATGTGATCAAAGAGAGACCTTGTTCCTTCGGGAGGTAGATCGGTATCTGGGATAATGCTAGCAGAAAATAAAGTTTTTGTTGGTATATTTTTAGCAAGCTCAGATATGGGAGGGGTTGAATTAAAATTTAAAAACCATAATAAGAGAAAAAGGAGGATAAAAAATCCTCCCCCTCTTTGTAGATTCACTCTATTTTTAAAAATCATTATAAAATCTTTAAAAATTCTCTGAGAGCATATTTCTCTTCTTTTGTTAGGTTGACCCCAAATTGATGCCCTTTGTTTTCAATGAGATCATCACATTTCATAAAGATTGGATGGTGGGGATCTAATGAACCTACATTGGCAACTGGTGTTCCAGCTTTTAAGGTCACCTTTGGAAATCCTTGTCCATCCTCTCTTGCAGTAACTTTCACATCCTCTGTAAATCCAGTGATCTTTGGTTCTCTGTGTGGAGCGACACCCGGGTTGTCGGAGGTCATTAGCTCATCATAGGCAGCTTCAAATTGTTTGATTCGTCCTTTGAGTGTATAGTCAGGAGACCCATCAGGTAAAAACGCAATTTCACCAATTGCATTGTTATGAAGAAAAGGTGCTGTTGCCCATACAGAGAGCAAGGAAATATTCTTGTAGTACCCTGAGCCACCTTCTACTTTACGTTCCCCTATAGCCAGTCCTCCGATCAATGGAAAAAGTCTATTCAAAACCCTTTTTACACTTCCTGGAGAAGCCCAATTTTGGTATGTAATAGAACCAAATTCTTCCCAAATATGTCCTACACTGTGGTTGTCATGCAATGCACGACAGTAGTTTGTTCCAACAATATTAAAAGGAGTTCTTTCATCATTTCCTAGCCAATCCTGCCCAAAAACACCTTTTTCAGCAAACTGTTTTGGACGAATCTTTGCTCCGTCTTTTACGAAATACTTACCTATAAATTCAGGATCATTCTTCTTAGAATCTTCAAATTCTAAATTCCAATAATCCTCTTTTCCAAAGATATGCCCCTCATAAAACTTTGCTAAGGCATTTTTATCAGCCCTTACATTTTCTGGAGCTATCTTGGAGCTATGGCAACTTGCACATTCTTTCGCAAAAATTTCCCTACCCTTATGTACTACAGCTTTGTCGACAAACATTTCTCCTGAATCACTTTTCTCTTTGGATGCAAGTAAATACGTTGGACCCCCAGTGATTAAGAATGCAGCTAAATCATCCATTTTTGCATCTGCATAATTCCATGCATCACATTGGTTGGCACATTGCATGATTTTAAATGGAGACTGTGTGGTACCCCTTCCGATGGATTGCCCTGGATATGGAAAGTATGGAACCCAACATTCTTCTGTGCACATCCCAATATTGACATAGACTCTAATCAATGCTAGGTGATCCCCAACGGAATCCTCTCCACCTTTTAATACATGTCGTGTGTTTGCTTTCTTGGTTTCTCCAGTGACTGGATTTTTCATTTCATGCTCAAAGATACGCTTGTTGTGAAAGTCCATGATATTGTTTTGAGTTCCTGGATTGTGTTGCCAATCCGAAGCCACAAGGGAAGTATCAATTGTCCCATGCCTTCCTCCCAATACGACCTGGTTGGCTAAATGGTTGGAGGGAACCCCATGGAAGAAAGCCAGGGGTTGGCGAGTGTGTTGGTTACCGATTGTACCAGACAGGTTTTCCCATTTAGGTTCATTTGGATTTTCAGGAGGATTTGTTGGATCAATACCAACATGACATTGTACGCATGGATGTCCTACTACATATCGTTTATTCTCTTTTACTTCTGTTTCAGAGTAGGGGGCAGTTCTAGGATCATAAACAAGTTTACCTTCAGAATCTTTGATTGGATCTGCGTAGTACTTTCTGTATCCTAAGACTCCAGAAGAGTGTGGATCTTGGCACTTGTCGTACCAATTTGTGGATGCATCTCCTTCCACACAATCTGGGTCATTGATCAAGCCCCACTTAGAGAAACGATGTTTCCTTGTGCGTGTGTCCAACCAAAGGTAGTTCATGTTTTCTTTACCGACAACTCTCGATTGGTGAAGGTAATTTTCGTCTTGGTTACCAAAAGTTCCCTTGAACCAGACATCTCTTCCCCTTCTAGCCTGATCTCTCAATCTTTTGGCTTTTTCAGGATCTTTTGCTTCTACATCTTTAAAAAGACTTAAAACATATCTACATCCTTCGGCATCATACCCGGTTGGCTGCGGTTTGTCACAGGGAGGGGGCTCGTATTGCGGAATGGGTTCATAGTCCCATGTTACAGGTCCTCCACGTTTGTGTGCATCAGGAGAAGTTCCATCTTTCCAAACCTTTCTAGCAGCAAGTGTTGCATAGAAATTTTTATCAAACCACTCCGCTCTATTTTTCCAATAAGGGGTGCCCTCATAGATACCGGTTGCCAAGTTTCTCTCAACCAAATCCACCAAAGATATACTTCTATAGGTTGCAGAATATGGTTCTCTAGAGACCAAAACATTTCCCGTGGGAAGATCATACTCCGTAAGGGGAGGAACCTTAGGAATAGGGATCTCGGAAGGGACGGTGGGAACACCGGGAGGAGAGGGAGGCAACGTGGTAAAATGCACCACAGAGACGATTATAATAACAAATGCGGCAGCTATGCCCCACTTCTTTTTATCCATAATAAAATCCTTTAGAAAAGTATCTATACGACAACAGTAGATAGGAAACTAGTTATAGAATTTAGTCTACAAAAAAATAAGAATTTTTGTATTTGGAATCAAGAAAAAATTTACATATCATTTTATCTCTTTTGGTAATAGTAAATTCCATATTTTCGGGAACCAAGTTTTAATTTTTATCAATAAGATTTTAAAGTAGAGATAAAAAATTAAATCTCTCTTTTTATTATATAAGTGCGTATATTTAAAAATTTAGAGAAAAATTATAAAAAACTTGAAAATAATATTTTTTTTAATTCTTCACTTAAAGGTTAAACAGTGATTACTTCTTTCTATTGAATGGATTCTTTTGTAATAAGTTATATGTTTATTTATAAATATTTTTTAATTTGAACTAGTATTGCAGTCTTGATTTTCCCCTTTAACTAAAGACAAATTTTAAAAAACTTTGGAAATACAAAAATCATAAAAAAAGTTATTCAAATTCTCAATTCGTATTGACTAAACTCAGTTTTCTTTCGAAAAGGTTATAGAGAGATGAATATGACAGAAGATTACAACAAACCAGGCATGGCAACGTTTATTGTTGTTCTTGCTTTCAACTTAATATTTTTTGCATTCCTATCCTTCGTTCACGAAGGTGTGGATGACAAGAAAATCAACAAACCTGCAGTAAACGGTGAAGTAAAGCTCTAATATATGAAAGGTTGGGGTTTAAAATCATTCCTTATTTTTATATCCCTAGGCTTGTCCTATATTTTTGCATATGATCCTTCCCATTTAAAATTAAAAAATACCAAACCAACGGAGTTGGATGGTATGGTAGTCGTAAATAAATTGGGATCCACTGTTCCTCTTGATCTCACTTTTTTTGATGAAACTGGAAAACAAATTTCACTTGGAAGTCTTTTTTCCCTTGGAAAGCCTGTGGTTCTTTCTATGGTATATTATAGGTGTCCTACACTTTGTAGCTATCATTTGAATGGTATTGTAAAGGTTTTTAAGGAATTGGATTGGAACTTAGGTGAAAAGTATGAGTTTATTGCAGTAAGTATAGACCCAGCCGAATCAAATGATTTAGCATCAAAGAAGAGGGATGCATACCAGAAAGACTATACTTCTTCAGGAAGTTTTAGACTTTCATCCGGGATGCATTTTCTAACAGGAACTAAAGAAAATATCAAGCTTTTGGCTGACTCTTCTGGTTTTCCATATAAATACAATCCTATCAGTCAACAATGGGTTCATCCTGCTGTTGCGTATATTCTTACTCCAGATGGGAAGATTTCCAGAGTATTTAATGGAATTAGCTTTGAAGAACGTGATTTGAAACTTTCTTTGGTAGAGGCGACAGGTGGAAAAATTGGAACTATTATGGATCAAGTAGTTCTTTTTTGCTTTCAATTTGATCCCAACAAAAATAAGTACACTATATATGCCTATAATATGATGAGAATTGGCGGTGGTTTTACAGTTTTCTTTATAGCTGGGTACCTATTTACATTTTGGCGCAAAAATAAAAATAGTAACATAACAAATTACCCCACGGGAGGAGTATAAATGAATACATGGTTTAGCACATTCTCAGCCAATGCTTTTATGCCTATTCAGGGTACTGAAATCGCAGGAAAAGTGGACGGGTTTTATGCCTTTTTGCTTATTTCAAGTTTGATTTCTAGTATCATCTTGATAGGAGGAATGACAGCATTTATTATTCAGTACAAAAGAAAAACTGCTACTGATAAAACTGCCTATATAACACACAACACAATGGCAGAATTTACATGGAGCTTTATTCCATTTGTGATCATGATGGTCATTTTTTATTGGGGTAAGGTTATATTCAATGAATTGAGGACAATGCCACAAGCCGGAGAAGAAATTCATGTTGTGGGCGTGCAGTGGGCATGGAACTTCAAATACAAAAATGGTATCAAACAATATACCAAAGATGGTGTGACCAAAGAAAATAAAATTGGAAATGTTGAAAAACAAGTTATGGTTGTTCCTTATAACAAGCCTGTTAAACTTGTCATGACATCCAATGATGTTATTCATAGTTTTTACGTACCTGGTTTTAGGAATAAGCAAGATGTGATTCCTGGAAGATACACAGCATTTTGGTTCAAAGCAGATAAATTAGGTGAGTTTCAAGTTTTTTGTACAGAATATTGTGGATTACAACATTCTCAAATGCCTGCAACCATCCGAGTTGTTCCAGAAGCTCAGTATGCTGCATGGTTAGATTCTAACAAACCCTCCGCTGCTTCAAATGATGGTGGCATTAGCGAAGTAGCTCAAAAAGGTATTGAGCTCTACGAAAACAAATGTAGATCATGTCACTCTTTAGATGGTTCTAGAGTGGTAGGACCAACATGGAAAGGTATTTATGGAGCTAAAAGAGAATTTGAATCTGGGGCATCAGTGAATGCGGATGATAACTATCTGAGAGAATCAATTCTCAATCCAGCAGCTAAAATAGTTAAAGGATATCCTGCAGCAATGCCACCATACGCAGGCCAATTGTCCGATGAAGAAATAGAACAACTAATTGAATACATGAAGACTGTAAAATAGGGAGGGGAAGATGGCACACGCAACACAATCAACAACAATAGTAACGTCTACAGAAGACAACTATCTGAACCACGAGAAAGGAATCTGGTCATGGCTTAGTACCGTTGACCACAAAAGAATAGCGGTCATGTACCTGATCTCCATTCTGACCTTTTTTTTGGTTGGGGGTATTTTTGCACTTTTATTGAGAGGTGCGTTATTCAACTCAGGGGAAAATAAATTCTGGAGTTATATTACTCCTGAAGTTTACAACCAATTCATGTCTTATCATGGAATTATCATGGTATTTATGGTGATAGTCCCAGGTATTCCTGCAGTTTTTGGAAATTTTCTTTTGCCGGTTATGCTAGGTGCAAAAGATGTAGCATTTCCAAGATTAAATCTTGCAAGTTACTATATCTACCTACTCGGAGCAACCATTGCTGGATCGACTCTCTTTTTAGGAAAGATAGACACGGGATGGACTTTTTATACACCCTATAGCATAAAAACCTCAACCAGTGTAATCATGGCTGTTTTAGGAGCCTTTACAATGGGTATGGCATCTATTCTTACAGGACTTAATTTTATTGTAACTACTCATAAACTGAGAGCCCCTGGCCAAACAATGAATAAAATTCCTCTGTTTGTATGGGCAATTTATGCAACCTCAATCATCCAGATCTTAGCAACACCTGTACTTGGTATCACTCTTTTGCTCTTAGGCGCAGAAAGAGCATTGGGTGTAGGTATTTTTGATCCAAATCTTGGTGGTGATCCAGTATTGTTCCAGCATTTCTTCTGGTTCTATTCTCACCCAGCTGTGTACATTATGGTTTTACCTGCTATGGGAATTGTAAGTGAATTGATTTCTACATTCTCCAGAAAAACAATTTTTGGATACACTGCCATTGCATACTCGAGTTTGGCTATTGCAGCTGTGAGTTTCCTTGTATGGGGACACCATATGTTTGTAAGTGGTCAGTCTGAATTTGCTGGGATTATGTTTTCAGTAATCACAATGCTAGTGGGGGTTCCTACAGCTATTAAACTTTTTAATTGGATTTCAACCATGTACAAAGGAAGTGTTCGTTTGGATGCTCCCATGCTTTATGCAATTGGATTTTTGTTTCTATTCACCATTGGTGGATTGACAGGGGTTTGGTTGGCAGCTACTGGTATGGATGTGCATTTCCATGATACCTACTTTGTAGTGGCTCACTTCCATTATGTTATGGTGGGTGGGACATTAATGGCTTTCACTGGTGGAATTTTCTTCTGGTTCCCAAAATTTTTTGGTAAAATGACAAATGATACACTGGGTAGAATTTCTTGGGTCTTCATTTTTACTGGTTTTAATGTAACATTCTTTCCCCAATTTATTTTGGGAGCAATGGGAATGCCTAGAAGATATTTTGAATACCATCCTGCATATGAACCACTAAACCAAATATCAACTGTTGGTTCTTGGTTGATAGGTTTTGGATTCTTAGTAGCATTAGCAGCAATCATTCATGGATTAGTTGCTGGACAAAAGGCAAGTGCTAATCCTTGGGGTAGTAAAACCTTAGAATGGCAAGCTCCTTCTCCACCTCCCCATGATAATTTCCCTATCACTCCAACCGTAACAGCAGGTCCTTATGAGTACCGTTAAGACAGAAGATGGGCATTTTCACCATGCCCATCATTTTAAAAATCTAAATCACCAATATGACTCAGCCAAACAAGGGGTTTGGCTGTTTATGGTGACAGAAATTCTAATGTTTGGTGGGCTATTTGTAGCCTACTTAATTTATAAATCTCTCTATGCCCCCATTTTTCATGTAGGTAGTACTTACCTAGATGTAAAAATGGGTTCAATCAACACAGTAGTCTTGATCACTAGTTCTTTCACAATGGCTTTGGGAATTTATTTCAACCAAAAGAACAAACCAAAACAAGCTGTGATTGCATTGGTTTTAACTATTTTGTGCGCACTGACCTTTATGGTGATTAAATATTTTGAATACTCCCACAAAATCCACCTTGGTTTAGTTCCAGGAAAGTATTTTAACAATCCTGAATTTCAACAGAAAGTTGCAGATTTTATCAATGCAATGCCCATTGAGAATCTTACACCTGCGATTTCAGATATCAACAACATGAAAAAAATTGCTCCTCTTTACTTTGGTTTTTACTTTGTAATGACAGGTCTACATGGTTTTCACGTTGTGATAGGTGCATTGCTCATTCTATGGGTAACTATCAAAACAGCTCGCGGACAATTTGGTTCAGAATACTATACCCCCGTTGAGGGTGTCGGTCTTTTTTGGCACATTGTGGATTTAATTTGGATTTATTTATTTCCACTTTTATATTTGGTAGGATGAGGTAAGACAATGGATTTAGTTATTCAATATGGTTTGTATGGAATTGCATATGCTTGTATTTTTGTTCCCTTTTTTGGATTTGGTTTGGGTCCTCCTGTAGTAATTGGAGCAGCCTTAGGATCCTTTATTGGAAATACATATTCCTTGATAGCCCAGCAAGGTATTTTAAAGAATTTTATCAAAGATAAAAAAGAAACTGGCAGTGGGGGACCAATTCTACCTCTTCTAGAGGGAGCTCAAAAAGCAATCGATGGTTTTGAAAATCCTGGTTCTGCCATGAAAGTAGAAGCTCACCATGAAGAAGAGCATAATCATGATAGTGAAAAGCATCATATCATTCCTATTCCAGTTTATGTTGGTGTTTTGTTGGTTCTACTTTTAGGTACCGTAATCACTGTAGCAGTTGCTCAGGTTGATTTTGGAGCTATGAATACAGTGATTGCCATGCTAGTTGCAACAATAAAAGCTAGTTTTGTATTGGCTTTTTTTATGCACTTGAAGTATGACAATCTCATGAATCGAGTTATCTTTGGTTCAGGTTTTTTCTTTCTGATGCTCTTAATTGCATTTAGTGCGGCAGATATCTTTACTAGGGCAAGTGTTATAAAAGCATTTTAATGAAAATATGCAATTGTGGGAACAATCGTTTGTCTCACGATGTCTCTGAGGTTCCCGAGTATAGCAATTGGTCGATATTCCTAATTTCCATGGGAATATCAGCCAAGCCTATAAAAGTTGAATACATATGCAATAAATGCAAAAAAACATTCGATTTTCTGGAAACTGAAGAGCTTAAGCACTGGGTTACGTAATCTTTATTTCTTTCTTCGATGAAAAACTTTTTCTTTGGCATTTTCGACACCCAATTCTTTGATATAAATTCTGTGCTCTCCTAAAACACCCAATTCAAATTTTCTCTCTTTGTATACAAATTCATAATGAACCCTAGTGAGTAGAGATAAGGGTAATGTTTCTTTGTTAATCGTAATAATTTTTTCCTTAAAGGCTATATCTAAACAGGGGGCAGGATTTTCCATAATATCACAAAAGCTACCTTTGGGTGGATATCTTTCATCTAAGCCACAGGAAAATAATGTTAAAACTATGATAGTATAGATTATTTTAAAATTCATAAAATCAAGAATTTGCATTGCTAATGGAAATGCTATTCACTTTTCTTTCTGGGAAAATACCTTTGCCAAAGGAAAGCACTTGAATTAAAAAAGATTGCCCATGATTCTAAATATTAAAATCTAATCCTATGGAAAAAGTTGAAATAGCGGGACTCAAGGTTCCGAAAAGTAAAAAAAAATTCAGTGAGCCTGTATTTGCATCAAATCTTGTTGAAACAGAAACTACTATTGCAAACCTACGGAATATTTTATACCCACTTATGGAAGGTAGTCCCGTGCTATTGGTAGGGGATGCAGGTGTGGGGAAAAATGCTCTTATTTATTATATCAATTCCTTGCGAAATTTACCTACCATTCGGTTTAGCTTCAATGAAGATACCCTTCCAGAAGATTTAATTGGATCTTATAGACTTTTAATGAGTGGCAATGCATTTGAATGGGTCAATGGACCCATAATAAATGCATTACAGGAAGGGATTCCCTTTGTGGCTGATGAGATGAATTTGGCTTCTACAAGTGTGATTAAGAGATTCTCTACTTTGTATGAATCTTCTTATATTGATTTATTAGAAGGCGGGGGAGAAAAAATTTTAAAAAATGATAGTTTCTCTTTGATTGCCACTCAAAACCCTGCAGAGGGATTTGAAGGAAGAAAATCTTTACCTTTTGAAATTACTAAAAATTTTGCTGTTGTTTATGTAGATCCCTACCCACCAGACGAACTTTATTATATATTAAAAAATTTATATCCTACACTTACGGAATCTTTAATTAAGAGTGCAATACGTATTACATTAGAGACAGAAAAAAGAATTTTAACAGGAACTCTTGGGAAAGGTGATTTAGAAAAGTATCACTTTAATTTGAGAACACTTAAAAAACTTTGCACAAGATTTTCTGAGTTTAATGTGAATGACAAATCAATTCTATTAAGAGAAGTAATGGCACTCTATTCGGATTGCTTTAGAAATTTAGAGGATAAGAAAGAACAAGAAGAATTGATTCGTTCAGAATTTTTAAGTAAGGATATAAATAAAATATCAGATATCAAACTTTTTGTAGATTCATCATATTTGTACTGCAATGATAAAAAAATTATTTTAAAAGATCCTGAGAAAGTAAAAAAGATATTGAGTAGCAGACCACTCACCTCAGAAGTATTGGATTTTTTAGAAAAAATAATTACCTGTATTCAAATGGGTGAAAATATTCTAATTGAATATTCAAATGAAGATGATTCCTTATTTTTATTAGATTTAGCTACTCAAATTACAGGGAATGATATTGAATACGTAAATCTATGCAAGGGAATACACACTTCTGATATTTTAGGAGCTCTTAAGCCAATTGAAAATCAAATTGTTTGGTTAGATGGCCCACTGAGTAGGGGGATTAAAGAAAATAAAATTATTTGTATAACATCTTTAGAAGCAGCTGGTGCTGAATTGATAGAAAAATTAAATATGCTTACCGATGATGCAAGATCTATTCTATTACCCCCAGAGAGTGGAAATACATCACCACTTACACTTGGAGAAGCTTCGGTTGTTTATTCTTTTAAGCAATTTAGGAATTCAAAATCAGCATCAACAATTTCTAGAGCATTTAGAAATCGTTTTACATCCATACTTTATCCAAAATTTATTGATGAGTTGTCACTACAAGAGATTGTTGAATTTTATATACCCAAATCCCCTTTGACTCAATTTATGACCCAATTTCATACAAGAATAAGGGGTCTTTCTCAAAGACGCGTAATTGGTTCAGCCAATCTAAATCCCTATATTTTTGGTACTACAAATTTAGTTAATTGGGCTACTTATATATCTAAGCATATAGATAAAAATGTAAAAGATACAATTATAATAGGAGCAAAAATTTCTTATATAAACCAAATTTATGATCCTAGAGAGAGAATGGATATTCTTAAATATTTAGAAAATGGATTAACTAACTTTAAACTAGAGGATGATTTCTTAGAAAAATTAGAGGAGAAAAAAAAAACTTTTACTATAGTCTCTGATATTGAAAAAAAAATTTGGTGGGATCCTGAATTACACAAAAGAGATCCCATCACCGGAAAAGCAAAAATCCAAGCATCAGGAAACCCATTAAAAAAAGGTATTGAAATCAATACACCTGAAACAGGTGGAAATACAAAAGAAGGTGCGGATGCTTGGTATGGAAAAGATACCAGAGGAAATATGGGGCAGGGGGAACCAGCAGGTGGAGGGGGTGCTTGGGGTTATAGAACAGAGGATTTATATAAGCAATTCTTAGCTAAAAGAAAAATTCTTTGGTCGTACAGTATGACAGTTACTAGAAAAGAGTATATGGAAATTTTTGGTAAAGAGTTAGAAACTGTAGAAATGAATTTAGAAAAGTTATTTGATCCTGAAATAGATATAACAAGGGTCTATGAGCACACTGGAAGAAGGATTGACGCTAGAAAGTACATCTCATTTAAAAATGGAAAAGGTGATACTAAAGTTTTTGATAGAACTATCATAGACAAAAAAACCGAAAAGCTTAAAGGTGTAGAAGTAGTTTTTTTAGTTTCTAAGTCTAGAAGAATATTCAATTTTGAATATTCAGTTGTAGTGTTAAGTGCCCTAATCACATCCTCAATTATTTTAAATGACCATGAAATTGACTTTTCTATCTATACTTATTCGGATCGACTCAATAAAAAAGACCATATTGACTTGATAAATCTAAAAACATTTGAAGAAGATTATAATTCACACAAAGAAGAAGAAATCTTTAATTCACTGACTTCTGATTGGCAGGGAGATAGTGTTCATGAGTATCTCTTATTAGAAAATCTGGAAAAATATTTTTCACCTGATTCTAGCACAAGAATAGTTGTCATGCTCTCTGATTTTAGGGGACAGAGAGGTAAGGCAAGTGTGGATGCAGAACTCTCTTCTTTTGAAAATAGAAAATTAAAAGAATATGTAGTAAAGAGTGTAAATAAATCATATATTATATTGGGAGTTGGTTTGGGAAATAGGTATCTTGCAGAAGAGATTTTCCATGATTCAATCCAAATTACAGGTGAAAACTTTTCTAATATGCCTAATCTTTTAGGAAGTGAACTCTCTAAATTGATTTTAACACATCATTCTCTTTAGAGGTATTGGAGAATAGATATGAGTATAAATTTATATGAGTAAGAAAGAAGAAGACAAACAATACAAAGAAATAGTAATCAATAAAAAAGCAAAGTTTGATTTTGAGCTATTAGAGTTTCTAGAGGCAGGGATAGTTCTTACGGGATCAGAAGTGAAAAGCTTGCGGGACAAAAGAGCAAATTTGACAGATGCATTTGCAAGAATAAAAAATGGAGAAATCTTTTTAGAGGGATTTAATATAACACCTTATAAAAATGGAGGGTATGCGAATCATCCTGAAATCAGACAGAGAAAGCTGCTCTTAAAGAAAAAAGAGATAATGAAATTAGAAAGAATGATAAAAGAAAAAGGACTGGTAGTTGTAGCTGTCAGGTCATATTTTAATCCTAAAGAATTTGTAAAGGTTCAAATAGCTTTGGCAAAACCTAAGAAATTATATGATAAGCGTGAAACAATTCAAACTAGGGAAGCTAAGATTGAGATACAAAGAGCTTTAAAATCGAGGAATCGATGATTACACCAATAGTTTCTATTGTAGGTAGGCAAAATGTTGGTAAGTCTACACTTTTCAATGCTATTTTAAAAAAGAAAGTAGCTATTACATATGATTATCCCGGGGTAACTAGGGATATAATCAAATTCCCAGTGGAAGACGAAGAAGGTCAGTTACTATATTATATCTGTGACACTCCAGGATTAGATATCGAAAACATTGATGATCTATCAGCTTCTGTGATTGAATTGAGCTTTCAGCAACTTCTTGAATCACATGTAATCATTTTTTTAATGGATAAACATGATATACGTGATTATGATTTTAAGTTAGTATCTCTTTTTCAATCTGATAAAAGATTTGTAAATAAAAATATATTACATTGTGTTAATAAATCAGATAATCCAGAAGAGGATTTTGATTTAGAATTTTTTTATAAGCAGGGAATAGGGGAAGTGTTACCTATTTCTGCCTTGGGAAGACGAAATTTAAAGCTATTGAGTGAAAAAATATCATTTTTTATAAAAGATTTTCCACCAAAAAATTCAAAAAAAGCTGATATAAAAATTGCTATAGTTGGGAAGCCAAATTCTGGTAAATCAAGTCTCTTAAATGCACTCACTGGAAATCTAAGGTCTGCAGTGAGCGAAATGGCGGGAACAACTAGGGATAGCGTAAATTCTATTGTTAAATTTGAGGATAAATTAATTGAGATTGTAGATACTGCTGGAATTAGGAAGCAGAGCCAAAAATCAGAAGACCCCATAGAATTTTATTCCTATTCTCGTGCTATTAAAACCATTGAGGCATCCGATTTGGTAGTACATATCTTTGATGCAACAAAGGGACTTGGTGAGTTTGATAAAAAGATTTTTTCAATGATTAGGGAAAAGGGAAAGCTCCTTTTATTTGCAGTTAACAAATGGGATTTGATCCAAGACAAAGGGTCAAAATCATTTGTGGACTACCAAGAAAAAATGATCTCCCGACTGCATTCGGCAATTGACGTTCCAGCTATTAGCATCAGTGCCACTGAAAAGCAGAGAACCCACAAGCTATTGGAGATGTGTTTAAAATTATACGAAAAAACCCAAATAAAAGTTACAACCCATCAATTGAGCACAAAACTAAGATTTTGGATTGAAAACAGTGGTGTAGCCTCCTTTGGAAAGAAGAGACCAAAAATCTTTTATGTGACCCAAATTTCTTCTGTTCCTTTTAAGCTGATTATTTTCGTAAATCATGAGGAGCTTTTTAAGCCCAACGTAAGAGCCTTTCTCAAATCAAAACTATTGGAAGAATACAACTTAGCTGGAGTTCCAATTGTTTTAGAAATTCGAGAAAGAAAACAGGTTGAGACTTAGGGTGAATTGATTTTTAACCGAATATAGTAATAGATATGATTCCAACAAGTTCTTTAGATCCCGGTGCCATCATTACAAATGATCAGAGGATCTATTCCATACAGAAATTTATAGAAATAAACCCTTTTTATGAGCTACAGGACTTGTACCAATGGCTTTATTTTGGTGAATTTGGAAGTGTTATGGAAAAGACTGACAAACCATCTGCAAAGACCAAACCTGAATTGATTAAAATCCTCGAACAACTAAAAATAGAAAAAGAAGTACAATCGGATGATGTGGTTTGGGAATCTATGGGCTTAAGCTTTAGATTTGTTATGGTGTATCTCACACCTTATAGCAACTTACAGTGTCCAATCACAAGAATTATCAATTTATTGGATAGATCCCCAGCATTTAGGGGCACACGTGTGCATTTCAAATTGGATTGGGTATTTGTAAAAGAATATATAATCAAACACTCAAATAAATTTACAAAATTTGATTTTTATGGATTTGAAGATAGATATAACTTCCACCAGCTTCCCACCATACCATTCACAGAATCATACTATAAAGCAAAACCAAAGAGTTTTAGAATACTCCCCAGAAAATTATTCTTTGAATTTTTCCCAGAATTTGATACCAGAGAAGATGTTTTGTATACTAGACCCAAAGATTCTCTAATTGACTGAGATAATTAGAGAATTAAATTTTCACTCACCTAGTAATAAATTCAAAAAAAAATATTAGCTTTGTATTTCAATAAATCATGCTATCTGTTTTCTTATTTTCATGAAAACAGATAGCAAAATCTCGGTTTATTAGAGTGTATTCTTTATGGTTTTCCTATTTCTCTAGCGGCTAAATTGCCTTCCAGAATTGCTCGTTTGGCATCAATTCCAGAAGAATCTTTTGCTCCTCCAATCAATGCAATTTTTTTATTGGGATATTTTTCTGAATACTCAGTAGCTAAATCATTTTCTCGATCCTGCCCGGCACAGATTAAGATGGTGTCACAAGGTATTACTTTTTCTTCACCTGACTTTAATTCAATAACAAGCCCCTCATCACGAACTTCTTTGTAACTAAGTGATGTATAGAAATCTACCCCAGCAGATTTTAACTCTTGGAGTAAAGCCCAGCCTGTGGTTTGGCCTAATCCCGAACCAATCTTTCCAGATCGTCTAAGAATAGAAACTTTTCTATCTGGTTTGATATCTTGTATTACGGTATTAGTGTAGGAATGAACATTGTACTTTTGAAAATAATCTTCAATGGAGGGATCATGACCTTCAATTAGTTTATGGGCTGAATCACACCCAATCCCTCCACCTCCAATGATAACTACCTCTTTACCTGGTTGGAATTTACCCGATAAGAATTGGACATACGTACCTACATTTTTTTTCTCAATTCCAGGGAGTGAAAAATTTCTTGGTTTTACGCCAGTTGCAAAAATCACAGAGTCAGGATTTAATTCTTCTAGCAAGGAAAGACTACAAATTGTATTGAGTCTAATGTCCACTTCGAGCGCACTTAGCTCGTTTTTGTAGTAGCGAATGGTTTCTTTGAATTCAAATTTACCGGGAATAGCAGCAGCCATATTCAGCTGCCCACCCAATTCCGATGATTTTTCAATGAGTGTAACTCTGTGACCAAGTAGGGATGCGGCCCTCGCGGCTTCCATACCTCCTGGACCCGATCCAACCACCACCACCTTAGATTTTTTAGGCTCGGGAAGCTTAGAAAACTCTAATTCCCGATTTGCTTCTGGATTTACCAAACAAGAAACCATAAGCTCTTTAAATGTATGATCCAAACATGCCTGGTTACATGCTATGCATGTGTTTACACGATTTGGTTGGTTGTTGTAGACTTTTTGTATAAAATCGGGATCAGCAAGCATGGGACGTGCCATACTCACGATATCCGCTTCTCCCTCTTTTAGGATTCGGAGAATTGTATCTGGAGAATTGACTCGATTGGATGCAATGATGGGAATCCCACTCACTGCTTTTTTGAAATGGGATGCAACCTTTGCCCAAGCACCGCGTGGGACGAGCATGCTAATGGTGGGAACTCTGGATTCATGCCATCCAATTCCAATGTTGAGAGCATCCGCCCCTTCTTCTTTGAGGCGTATTGCAAATTGGGTGGTTTCATCTTGAGTTGGGTTCCCGGGAATAAGATCAATCCCTGACATTCTATAAATAACCGGAAAATCTTTACCAACTCTCTTTCGGATATTTTTCATAACCTCAATTCCAAAATTCATTCTTTTCTCTGGTGTACCACCAAAAAAATCCTGTCGATGATTTGTAACACCGGAAAGGAATTGGTTAACTAGATACCCTTCACTTCCCATCACTTCAACTGCTCCAAATCCACAATCCCTTGCTATTACTGCTGCTGTACCAAATTCTTCTATGGTTTTCCAAGCTTCTTCTTCGGTTAGTTCATGTGGTACAAAACGATTGATGGGTGCTCGTATGGGAGAAGGTCCCACCAAATCCCTATGATAGGCATACCTACCTGCATGGAAGAGTTGAGCACAGAGAATCCCTTTGTTTTTAAGTGCTTTGTTAACTTTGGAAAGTTCTACACAATCTTCCTCTCTTTGAAAGTTAAAAAATATATTACTGCCTTTGCCCGCATGGTTGATGGAAATACCACCAGTTGTGATAAGAGAACAACCCCCCTCAAATCTTCTTCCATAAAATGCAACCATTCTATCTGCAGTTTCAGGCATACCTTCCAAGCCTAAGTGCATGGAACCCATGATAATTCTATGAGGGAGTGTAAGAGAACCCAAACGAATGGGTTGGAAAATTAAATCGTATGTCATTAGAAAATCTCCATGGAATCCAAAATGAATGCTGAATGGAAATATTAAAGTAGATTATTGGTTGAAAGGAAAAAATAAAAGCCTATGCCTAGAAAATAGGCATAGGCTGGTTAGTTTAGTGTTTTAGCATTTGGAAAAAATCATTCCCTTTGTCATCTACAACGATAAAAGCTGGAAAGTTTTCTACTTCAATGCCCCATATGGCTTCCATGCCTAATTCTGGATAATCCACAACTTCTACCTTTCTGATGTTTTCTTTTGCAAGGAGGGCGGCTGGTCCTCCAATAGATCCCAAATAAAAACCACCATTTGCCTTGCAACTTTCCGTGACAATTTTGGATCGATTGCCTTTGGCCAAAGTAATAAACGAGTATCCTTTTTCTTGGAAGATAGGAACATAGCTATCCATTCTTCCAGCGGTGGTCGGACCAAAGGAACCCGAGGGCATTCCTGCTGGAGTTTTGGCGGGTCCAGCATAGTAGATGGGATGATTTTTAAAATAGTCTGGAAGAGTTTCCCCTTTATCGAGTCTTTCTTTCAGTTTGGCATGTGCTATATCACGGGCAACTATCAATCTCCCTGTGAGCATTACCCGAGTTTTAACGGGGTACTTACTTAGGGTCTTACGAATTTCATCCATGGGTTGGTTTAGGTTGAGGTGGAGAACCTCACCACTATTTGCCAGTTTTTCTTCTTTGGGGAGATATTTACCCGGATTGTACTCGAGTTCTTCCAAATAAATTCCATGCTTGGTGATTTTTCCTTTTATATTTCTATCTGCACTACAGCTAACTCCCAATCCCACCGGGCATGATGCACCATGGCGTGGGAGTCTTACTATTCTAAAATCATGTGCAAGGTATTTACCGCCAAACTGTGCCCCTATACCGGTTTCCCGTGCTGCTATTAGCATTTTTTCTTCGAGTTCCAAATCACGGAATGCATATCCTTCTTTTCCACCCTTTGTGGGAAGATGATCAAGGTACCCCGCACTGGCTAGTTTGACAGTTTTTAAAGTCATCTCGGCTGAGGTTCCCCCAATGACCACTGCAATGTGGTACGGTGGGCATGCTGAAGTACCTAAGTGGTTGACTTTGTCAATGATAAAGGCTTCCAAAGAACTTGGGTTAAGGAGTGCTTTTGTCTCTTGAAATAAGAATGTTTTGTTGGCAGAGCCCCCTCCTTTGGCGAGGAATAAAAATTTGTATTCATCTCCGGGAGTGGAGTAGATATCCACTTGGGCGGGTAGATTGGAACCAGAATTTTGTTCTTCATACATGGTTATGGGAACTACCTGGGAGTAGCGAAGATTCCTGTTGGCATATGTATTAAAAATACCCTTGGATATTGCCTCAGCATCATTTGTTCCTGTGAAGACCAATTCTCCTTTTTTTCCCATTACCGTACCTGTTCCTGTGTCCTGACAGGTGGGAAGCTGCATGTCCGCTGCAATTACACTGTTTCTGAGAAGTGCTGTTGCCACAAATTTATCATTGTCTGTTGCTTCTGGATCTTCTAAAATCTTTGCAACTTTGCCAAGATGTCCCGGACGTAAAAAGAAGGACACATCACTCATTGCCTGTTCCGCTAAAAAGGTCAACCCTTCGGGTTCAACTTTTAACATTTCTTTGTCACCAAAAGGGACTGTGCTTACAAAATCTTTTGTTAGGAGTTTATAAGGTGTAGAATCCTCTCCTGTGGGATAGGGGTCACTGTATATGAAATCTGCCATTCTTTCCTCTGGGTATAATTAATATTAGTGCAACGGAAGCGGATTCTTTTTTTGCAGAATCGGGATGAAACTCTATTGGAGTTTTCAAAACTTGCTGTTGTACCATTCTATCCTAATTATGAGTAAATTATCAAAAGAATGCAAGAAAAAATGAATTTGCGGAACTAATTTATTCAGATATGCCGATTGATAACCAACAATTAGTGGGTAAATTTAGGAAGGTTTTGATTCCCGACAGAAATTTAAAGTCAGAAGCCACCCTCTTATATCCCTATCTTCTCGAAATACAAGAATTAGAAGATATTAGCTCAATTCATGACTGGGAGATAGTTCTATTATTTATACTATTGTATTTAAAACATAGATTAAATAATTACGTATTACAAGAAAATGATCCAAAATATGAAAAAATAATAGTACCTAATGAAAATATAAAATCAAAAGAAATCAAAAGTTTACCAATTCTTCTCCAATCACTTTTTCCAAAAAAAGAGGAATGTACTACAATTTTGGACTATTTACTCTCCAAGAGATTTATAAAACTTCCCGGAGAATTAAAGGAATGCTTGGTAAATTGGGCTTTAGGATTGTATCCAATTCAATTAATTCATAGAGTTTTATTGCCCACAGAAGTATTAACTCTCCAAGCACATGGGAATCGAATTATCACTTTGTCATATTTGGATTCAATTTCTGGTGATGTATTGATTGGAAACCGGGATGCTTTTGAGTTTGTCTTACATGATATTTCACATGCCCATACTTTTTTTTATTCGTACTACGATCCAAAAGGACAAATTACCTTTTTTAGATTTTTAAAAAATCACATCGGACTTTTGGATCCCTATGCTTTAGATAAAGAGTTTCAAAAGAAATTGGACTACCTCTTGAGTGATATGAACTCTCATCCCGAACACTTAAAAAGCTATTTTTGGGCAATCCTTTCTGAATCAAAAAAAAGAATAAGATTGAAAAAAAATCCTAATATTTAAATTTTTTTTGTTTACGAAAACTTTTTCCTTTATTAGCACTCTAATTAATAGAGTGCTAATAAAAGCTAGCACTCTATAGATCAAAGTGCTAAAGGAGAACATTATGTTTCTAAATATCTATAACAGAAACCAAACAAGGAACAATTTATGGGCAGATTTAGACAAGCTCCAGGAAGAGTTGGCAAATTCATTTTTCAAGCCTTCCTCGCTCTTCGAAGGGACTCCTTCCATAAATCTCTACCAAAATGAAGACGAAGTGGTGGTCACTGCTTTGGTTCCAGGCTTGGATGCGGAATCTATTGAAATGAATGTAGTGGACAATCATTTTCTATTGAAGGGAAATCCCAAGAAAGAACAGAACGAAGGATATACATTGGCTCGCGAAGAAATCAATACCTCTGAGTTTATGAGATCTTTTGACCTTCCCTTCAAAATCAATTCAGAACGGGTGGAAGCCAATTTGAAAAATGGGGTTTTGGTTGTGAAACTTCCCAAAAGAGAAGAAGAAAAAGCAAAGAAAATCACTGTAAAAAGTGAATAACCAAGCATAAAAAGACTAGGAGAAACCTTATGAATACAACTACAGAATTAAATACAAAAGAAAAAGAATCTTTCTCTCCCCCAGTGAATATATATGAGCAAGCATCAGAAGCAATCTTGGTGGTGGATCTACCGGGAGTAGACGAAAAGGAAGTGGATGTATCTTTTGAAAAAGATACACTTATTATAAAGGGCAATCCAACATACAGTGTTCCAGAGGGATATAAAATTGTTCACAAAGAATTTCTTTTAGGTCAATATGTTCGAAAGTTCAGTGTGAACAAACCAATTGATCTAGAAAAAGTATCAGCAGTGATTAAGAATGGAAGGTTGACTCTTAAGCTTCCATATACCATCCCCAACTCAAAAAAAATAGAAGTAAAGACAGTTTAAAAACAACTAAAAAGATTGGAATTCTGAGAGAACATCTTCAGAATTCCAAACATATAGGACAAACTTTACAATGGTAGAAATTTATTGTGATGGTGCTTCAAAGGGAAACCCGGGACCTGCATCCATAGGAGTGAGTATTCTTCGTGAAAAAAAAGAGATTGCTACTATTTCAGAAAAAATAGGCTCTACCACCAATAATGTAGCCGAATGGACATCTTTACTAAAAGCATTGGAATATTGTATTGCACAAAAAGAAACGAACCTTACTATTTTTATGGATTCTGAATTGGTAGTAAAACAATTTTTGGAAGAGTACAAGACAAAGCATCCATCCCTGATTCCATTAAAGGAAAAAGTATTTCTATTGAGAAAACAGTTTGAGTCTATAAAAATTAAACATGTAAAAAGAGAATTCAATAAGCGGGCTGATGAATTAGCAAATATAGCACTACAATAATTGAACTAAATAAATAACTTTGAATAACAGATCAAAAATAAAATCATTCTTATCAATGGCTTTCCTGCAAAAAGTCAGTTTTTGCAATTTTATTCGCAACAATCCTAGGCTTTTTTCCGCCTACTGGCGGAAAAAGATAGTTATCGCAGTTGCGTCATTAATATGTACTTTAATCTTTTCTAGTAGTTGTAATACAACGGAGCTAAAATATATAGGTACTACAAATAAAATTAAAGAAGAATATTTTTATGGATTTAATTTTATTGTAACTTTGAGTAGGATCGATGAAACTTCTCTTCCAAAAATAAAAACGGATGTAAAGAATGCTCTGTCCCTTTCAGAAGATAAAAAAAGAATCCAGGAATGGAAAGAAATTTCTGAACTCTCTATTAAAGATAAGGATATTTTTTTATTCCAAATTTTTCCCGATACTAGGGTACTTCCGGAATTTTTAGAGTTTGGTTTTGAATGCAATGGGTCTAAGCTTACTCCTGCATACAAATACTACTCACTCCTTTCCTCTACAACAGTGAGATCTAATGTATACCAGAGCTATCCAATTGTTATAGGTTTGGGACCAGGTTACCCCTATTACTATAGACCCTATCCAACAGAAGTTGAAGTACAGATTTCCAATAGGCACGCCTACTCATTTGTTTTCTTATCTAGCAAAAGAGAATGCATGGGTAAAAAGGGAGATAGATTTCGTATCATAACCCCTTCTGGAAACCTTATTGATTTTGAAAGAAGTATTTAGTCCAAGTCAGAATGATCAATTTCGTTGATAGAGAGGATAGCAGATTCTTCATCTGGATAAATTTTAAAAAATTGTAGTACTTTTGTCATTTCGAAAACTTCTCTAGCTGCTTTTCCTATCATACAAATCTTAAGTTGTTTATTGGCAGCATTGAGAACACTTCTGAGGGATATGATAGTTTTCAATCCAGAGGAAGATAGGTATTTTAAGTCCTTCATATTCAATACAATATTGCACTCTGGATAGTTCGAAAGAATTTGTTCGAAATCTTCTTCAATTTCTCTGGATAACTTAGTATCTAAAGATCCACTCATTTGGATTACAATATAATCTTTTGTTTTTTTAAATGTAATAGTCATAAGGGTTTTTCCAGTATTTCAGAGCATCTAATGCAAAGATTATTTTCTTTTGGACTTCTCGTATGTTTCCAACACCTAGGGCATTCTATAGTTTCGGGCAGGCAAACTTCAATTGTGATATCCCCTTCGGTAAGAGTGGATATTACACCTGTGTTTGCTTTATTTTTCTCCACTTGTGATACAACTAAAAACAATTCTAATTCATCAGTTGAAAATGGAATTGGTTGTGTGGAGGTAATATGAATTTTGGCTTCGAGTGATTTTCCAATCTTGCCTTTTTGGCGTGCGTCTTCCATACATTTTTGAACTAAGGTTTTTATTGGAAAGAGAGGTGAAAGTTTCTCTTCAACTTCGGGATTGTAATATTCTTGTAAATCCAGAAAAGGCTGTAAAAATATTGAATCATTTTTGCCATAGGATTTCCAAACTTCTTCGGAAGTAAAACTTAGAATAGGTGCTAAGAGTAGGGTTAAATTTTCAAGGATAATAGATAGTGTAGTACAAGAAGACTTCCTGGTTCTAGAATTTTTATCATCACAATACAATCTATCCCTTATCATCTCAAAATAATCTTGAGATAACTCCACCGTACAAAATTTTAAAACTTTTTGGTAAATTTGGTGAAATTGATAATTTGAATATGCTGTTTGAATTTCAATATTGAGTTTTGAAAATAAATGGAGATAGTATTTATCAAGTAAATCCAAATCAGAATAGGTTAGATTTTTTTCTTTTGTATGACCATGTAGATTCCCCAAAAGGTATCTAAATGTATTACGAATTTTTCTATATTGGTCACTTACAACTTTAATGGATTCTTTTCCAATTTTCACATCATCTCTAAAGTCCTGGGATGACACCCAAAGCCTTAGAATATCAGCACCATTTGTATTGATGATATCTGTAGTGGGATTGATAACATTTCCTAGGGATTTTGACATGGCATGACCCTTTTCATCTAAAACATACCCATGTGTGAGAACTGCTTTGTAAGGTGGAAATCCACGCAAAGCCATAGATGGCCAAAGGCTGGACTGAAACCATCCCCTGTGTTGGTCTGTACCTTCAAGATACAGGTCAGCCGGGGGCTTATCTTTGCTATCCCCAAAGACAGCAAAATTAGATACTCCCGAATCAAACCAAACATCTAAAATATCATTTTCTTTCTCAAAATCAGTGGAATTGCAATTTTCACATTTTGTATTTTGGGGGAGCAATTCAGTAACTTCTTTTTTGTACCAGATTTCAATTCCCTCTTTTTCTACTAAGGAAATAAAAAATTGAATGGTCTTGGGAGTCATATGTGTTGTAGCACATGATTTGCATTTGAAGGCAGGAATTGGAACTCCCCAATTTCTCTGTCTGGACAGGCACCAATCGGGTCTGGATTCTACCATGGATCGAATTCTAGTGATTCCCCATTCGGGAATCCATGAAACCTTATCTATTTCTTTCAGGGAGTTTTCCCGTAAATTTTGCCCATCTATAGAAAAAAACCATTGGGGAGTTGCCCTAAAGATCAATGGTTTCTTACTTCTCCAACTGTGGGGATAGGAGTGGGAAAATTCAGAAAAATGAAAGAGTCTATTTTTTTCTTTTAGGATTTCAATAATCCTAGGATTAGCTTCAAATATCTGGATTCCCTTCATATCGGGGAATTCATGGGTATACTTTCCCTTTTCATCTACGGGGGAATATGGATCTAAACCTGCCTTTAAACCCACTTTGTAATCATCCAAACCATGCCCAGGGGCTGTGTGAACACATCCTGTTCCCGCTTCCAATGTGACATGGTTTCCAAACAAACTCACCGAAGTTCTATCCAAAAAGGGATGTGAAAATTTCTTGAGAGAGAGTTCTGAGCTGGAAATAGAGGTTTCTTTGGTAAGGGAAATGCCAGTGGCTTCTGTTACTTTTGCTGCTAATTCTTCAGCCAAAACCAAATGTTCTCCAGATGAGGAGAGATAGTATCCATATTGGATGGATTCATTGAAACAAATCCCTAAATTTGCTGGGAGGGTCCAAGGAGTGGTAGTCCATATTAGGCAATAAGAATTGTCTTCCCCAAGGATTGGAAATTTTACATAGATTGAGGGGGAGACATGGGGCGCGTATTCAATCTCTGCCTCCGCGTGGGCTGTAGCTAGGGCAGTGCACCAATAAACGGGTTTTTTCCCTTTGTAAATGTATCCTTTTTCAAATAAATCCCCAAATACCTGAATGATTTTAGATTCAAATTCTTTGCTCATGGTTAGGTACTTGTTTTCTTTGTCCCAAAAGCATAGAAAACGACTTAGATCCTCTCCCTGTTTTTCTACAAATTCAGAAGCATAGTCCCTACATTTTTGTCTGAGGTCTGCAGGAGAGATAGTGGAAGCTTTTTTATCTAAATTTTTTAAAACTTGGACTTCAATAGGAAGCCCATGGCAATCCCAACCGGGTATCATTTCGGTTTTGTATCCAGCTAGGTTTTTTGATTTTATGATAATATCTTTGAGAATTTTGTTTAGGGAATGCCCAACGTGGAAATTTCCATTGGCATAGGGAGGTCCATCATGCAAAACAAAGGATTTACCTGTTTTCTTAGAATTCATGGCGGAGAGAATTTTTAAATCCTGCCATTTTTTTATCTGATGGGTTTCTCTCTGGGCAAGATCAGCCTTCATGGGGAAGTCTGTAGTAGGGAGATTTACTGTTTTTGAGTATGGGTTTTCTTTTTGATCGTTTTTCATACCAAGCTAGTACCACTTTTCAGATGGGGTAATAGATTTCCATATTTTTAAATGAAATAATTTACTTTAAGTGTCTTCTAACTTTTTAAGGACTACCATAATTTCCTCTTCATCAGATTTCATGAATCTGGCTTCGTAGGAGTAGGAAATGGAGTCAAGTTCAAAATTGTAGTGAATTGTATAGCTATTTCCAGTGGAAAAAACTTGGGAAATTGTCTTTTTCAGATCTAAAATTACAGATTCAGCAAGGTTCAATTCAAGTAGATTTTTTCCCACCATTCTTTCTTTGGGAAAGTAGAGGCTTGATGTTTTATCAGAATGAAAATCGGTGATGAATAAATCTTTGTTCATATTTAACATAATATCAGGAAGAACTGTTTTTAAATTTACATTGATGGATTTTATATAATCAAGTCTCATTTTAGCTCTTTTGAGTTCTGAGATATCATTGTGCATCAAACATACACCATGAAAGGAAGCATTTTTGATTTCAGAAATTTTCATAGAAATATATTCAAGCTTATGGCTATAACTCCTTTCTAGCTCCAATTCACTATAGCCAATGTTTCCATTTAAAACATTATTGATATTTTCTATGATTTCTGGAATACATTCGGGGCAATTTCTATAAATGGTATTGATATCTTCAAAGAAATTTCCTCCTTTCAATGCATATTCCCCATACAATCCAAACATATCTTCAAAGATTTGGTTGGAATTATGAATAAAACCATTTTTATCTACAATGATAACTCCTCCATGGATTCCATTTAAGACTTCCCTTTGCATTTTTACAGAAAATGCTAGGGATTCATAAGCATTTTGCCTTGTGTAGACCTCATTTTCTAAATACATTTGTAGCTTTTTATTTTCACTGAGGAGAAATTCGGGATTTTCATTTAGTTTTAGAGCAATCCCAACCAAATAAACTGTTATTATACCAACACTGACCAAGCTATAAATAGAAAGGTATTTTTGTAAAATATTATTGGGAGGAACGGCAGAAAGTAATGAATAATTGGTCAATTCTAAGAAAAGAATGGATAGTACTGAAAAAGTACCACACCTTAGTTTTTCTTGCACTTCAGAATCTTTAAAGAAAATAAAATTTTGGATTAGAATAGGCAAAAAGAGAAAAATCATTCCCGATTCCAATCCAAAGATAGATGTAATACTCAGTGCAAAAATATTAATCATAGCAAAATATGAGTACTTTGCCAATGAAAAATTTCTTTTATAGTGTAGGAAAAAAATTTGTAGATTTAAAAAAAACTGAATTGATAAGGCAATGGAGGGAAGTTTCCAACCAATAAAATAAAAAAATACAGAGAGAGTAAAACTAATGCTGCAGAGAACAAGTGTAAATTTATTAAGCAATATTGTTTTTTTGGCATCAGAAGATTGGATGCCTGGATAGATTCCTACTTCTGTCAATACTTCGTATAGATAGGAAAGAAGATTTTTGGTAGAATCTATAATATTTAGTTTGCGTTCTATATGTATGCTGCTCTGGGCTATTTT
>Ga0209550_10000084_pt1 | contig 70481 bp, 64 predicted proteins | sample LauGreSuBDMM15SN_2_FD_187567 | JGI IMG/M metagenome (GOLD analysis project Ga0209550, IMG submission 187567) | Freshwater lake microbial communities from Lake Michigan, USA - Su13.BD.MM15.SN (SPAdes) (version 5) | ecosystem: Environmental > Aquatic > Freshwater > Lake | place: Lake Michigan... | reverse complement strand
CTACTAAAAGGGAATGTAAAAAAAGGAGGGGAGCAATGGCAGATATAAAAAAAGTTACCTTTGGGAGTTTGATCGAGGAATTTGATCCCGATGAAAAAAGCTCTCCTGAATTTGATATCATCACAGGTAAGTTTCCCGTAGAGGATTTAGCTTCTTTTTATGAGAGTGGTATTCAAATTTGGGCTCTTGAAAATCTCTCTTTTAGAGGTCGATTGTTTCTTAAAACTGGTGAGAAAGTAAAGGAAAGACATATAAAGGAATTAAATAAATGCAATGGTAAATTTCTCTATGCGAAACTGAAAAGAGGTGTTGAAAAAGTATCATCTGAAGTATTTCAGTTAATTTCTACCTATAAGCAAATCAAGAAAGAAGATGTTGAAAAATATCCCCTTATAAACTTAAATCAATCCAATCTACCCGAAAGCAAGAAGAAAGAAATTAGGGATGCAATATTCAAGAAGTACTCCCATTCCAGAAAGAGTAGGATTGATCTATTTAATTCTATATGCCAAAACAAAATCAATCCAAATGAACCCCTGTTTACTTCCAATGTAATATGTAAGACGAAAATGGCGCCATATCTTGGGAGTAAGCCCGAAAAAGTAATTTTGGCAATTGATATATCGGGTTCTACAGTTATAGATAGCCTCAATTATTTTATACAGATACTAGCCAGACAGGTGAAAAATCATTTAGAGAATCTAATGGATTTGCCTATAGATGTTATTTTTTTTCATCATGAAACAGTTCCACTTAAAAAAGCAATTTGTATCAATGATTTCGGTGGTACGATGTACCAATATCCTTTTGAGTATTGCCTTAAAGAAGCGGAAAAATCCAAAGTGGATTTCATCTTGATATCCGATGGAATGCCAAATGACGATTCCAAAGTAAAAGAACTAGCAAAGAAATTTAAGAATAAAGGAATCAATTACTTTCAAATTATTTTTGTCCACCCTCTTGAAAATATCATGGAATCGTATAGTTTGGGATCCTATCCTGCAGTCGATTCAGAAAAGTCTTTCTTTCGTTACTATGAAACTGTCTTTGAAGAAATATGTAAAAATGCCAGTGGTTCACAAATTGTAATCAGATTCCCAGAATTTTTGTACTACATGCTCATAGATATCTATAATCAATAGGATATGGATAATTATATGGATGAAGACTTTAATAATGATCTGTTGTACTATTCCTATTCTTTATTTTGTTATCATGATGATTGGTACATATCTTATGATTATAGAAATGAAGATTATATTTTGTACCGTAGAAAAAAAATTTGGAATGATGAGAATGAATTAGATGAAGAATATAGCATTGAAACCTATCGTTCTAAAATTTTATCCCTCTGCATACAATACGGGATGGAAAATTTTGTTAATTGATCTATCTTATTTTATATTCAGATTACTTAAGGGGAGGGTATAATGTCTGAAAATTTATAGAACAATGAGATAATAGAGGATTCTCTTTCAAAAATCGATAGAAGAGATTTAGATCCTATCAATTTTCAGGATACCCTCAATCTCATTGTAAATAAAAACAACAAAAAAGCTATAAAAATTTATCTAGATAAATTAAAATCAAATACTATAACTTTATCAAAAAGTAATGAATTCTTAAATCTATACACCAAAGAGATTGCTGGAGATTTTGGAGAGTCGAAGGCTTTTAACGATATAGTCTCCAATCAAGATATGATCGTTGGAGAATCTTCTATCCTACTTTTTTCAAAAATAGTTTTAAATTTATTTAAGAGTGAAAACCAAACCAAATCTAATCTAACCGATATCTCAAAATTACTATATAATTTGATGCAAAAAGATATTTCAGTAGATGAAATCTTTAAAAGAGAACAAGTAAAAAATCAATATATTCTGATTGAAGAATTACAAAATTCTACCTATTCTGGATTAAAAATTGAATCCTTTACGAGCTTACTCCCGGAACTTTTAGCTACAGAGAATTATAAATATTTGTACTACATTGAGAAATTTCTATATGATCATCAGGAAGAAATAGGATTGATTAAACATTATAAATATATACTAGCAACTTATATCTCTGAAAAAAAAGAAAATCTAAAGTTTTTTTCCCTTTTTCTTCGCTCTTTTTTACTTGGTTCCTATGACAAAGCTTTAGGTACCACACAACTCAGAGCACTTATCAAAATATTAGAAAATCTAGCATTTATTTCTGAAGCATTAGAAATCGATTCCTTATTATACACTTACCTCAAATAACCCAAACTCATCCATTCCCACTCTGTAATTTCTTATTTTCCTTATGCCTGTCTTTATCCCGATTTGTATTTTTTTCCAAAGTTGCAATGAGTGCATCTTCCAGAGAAATTCCCATTTGGTTGGCAAGGCAGATGAGTACAAATAAGATATCTCCCATTTCGGAAGGAATACTGGACTCTTTGTCTTTTTCTTTAAAAGATTGTTCCCCATAGTTTCTCGCCATGAGTCGGGATAGCTCTCCCACTTCTTCCATGAGAATTGCCAAATTTGTGAGTTCGGAAAAGTATCTCACTCCTATGGTTTGGATCCAATGATCTACTTTGCTCTGTGCCTCTTTGAGAGAGAGAGGAGCTTTATCGTTTGATTCCATCTACATGACCTTCTTTGATTTCTTTGAGAATATGCTCACCCAATGCCCTAGAAAATAGTTCCATTCCATCTTTGTTCAAATGAATTGTATCATAGCAATATCGATTGCTATCGCCTCCATCAAATAAATCTTGTAAGTTTAAAATTCCTCTACTGTGATCTTTTAGTAAGGATGCAATTTCTTTATTCCAAACATCCATTTTAGGTTTTCCGCCAATTTTTCCCATTGTATAACTGTAGGGTGCAAATACAGTTAGTACTTTTATATCCCTTTTTATATAATTATCAAAAACATAAGAAAGCCGCTTGAAATACAGATTCGTCAAAACGGTATCTGCAGTGGGAGCGATCATGGCGGGCTCTAGGTGATTGATTGTATGAATCGAGAGAGCACAGGTATCAAATATTGCTTTTTTATGTTCTATATTCGAATTTTCGGGAAAGGGAGGGTTGTTAAAATCCCTAGTTTTATCTACACAGTCATTTAAATCCTGAAAATCATAAGAGCTCATTCTCTCAGGATGTTCATTTTCATAGTAATAAAAATTAGTATTTGGATTGGTTCTATCGCGTACTATATATTTGATTCGTTTTCCTGGATCTAAAATGAGATCATTTATATCTCTTCTATATGCAATTGTTTTAAAGAGTACGTACGACATATCAGAAAAACCATAGTGTGTAGAAAACTCTTTTTCTAAAACAGGAACTTTAAACGTGGATTCATATTCAAACTCCTTTAGTAGAGGTATCACTTCCGTTCGGGGAAATTCGGAAATCATAGCTAGAGTAGGGAGCCCTAATCCTGTTTGGCTGACCCAGGGCATTGTAACTTCCCCTATATAAATCAAATACTTTACATTTGGAAATTCCTTTAGTAGCTTTTTTGAAACCATATGCTGGACTATCAATTCAGATCCTGGGATTGCAATTGATTGGATTTTTAACCCTGTAGGTTCAATCACGTCCTGAAGAATTTTGGGAGATAGCCCTTCATAAGCCACACTAGTTCCTAAAACCAGTATATCTGGATTGTGAGTTTCTTTTTGGGTAATCACATGGTTGGAAATACGATTTATATTCGCTGCATAAGAATTTTTCTTTAAATAGGGAGTATAAAAACCCAATTCTAAAAATACTTCAAATGCAAGTAAAATCACAATGGGAAGAAGGAATCTTTTGTCTTTATAAAATTTATTGAATTCAGTCATACTTAAAATTGGAAGTAGAGAAAATTGGTTCCCTCAAAACCAAAAAATAAAATTAAGAGAATACTAACTGTATTAGACATTGCCAATTTATATGGACTTGTAGACATAGTTTCAATATTTCTCTTTGAAAATATATAAGATGCAAGAAAGCAGATAATTAATAGTACACCGTATCTCCAATTCTCATAATCATTGATAGAGCTAAATGGTATATTGATAAATAGCATAGATTTAATCATTTCCATTGCTTTTTTCATATTCTCTGCTCTAAACAATACAAATCCAAATGATAAACAAAACATTGTAAATACCCTACAGAAGAGATCATATACAAATCCTCCTTTTTCATTTAGAGTTTTCCAGATTTGTGTCCGAGTGAAACCCCTTTGGATTCCTATCATAATTCCCTGCCAAAGCCCCCAGGCAATGTAGTGATAAGCAGCACCATGCCATACACCCGCAAAAAACCAAGTAATAAATAAATTTCTATAGGTAACCAATTCTCCCAAGCGGGATCCACCAAGTGGAATGTAGATATAGTCCTTTATCCATGTAGAGAAGGAAATATGCCATTTAGACCAGTGATCTGTGATACTATTTGTAGACATAGGAAAATTAAAATTTGCATCAAACTTAAACCCAAATAATCTGGCAACCCCAATGGCAATGTCTGTGTATCCCGCAAAATCAAAATAGATCTGCCATCCAAAGGCTATTGCACCCGTCCAGATTTCAATTGGGTTCATAATGTGATAAAACATAAATGTATGGTCTACAACCTTTCCTAGATTATCTGCAAATACAACCTTCCTTGAAAAACCTATTAGAATACGTGTGATAGCAATTTGAATATCCTCATTGAGTACTGGGAGTCTGGTTTCCAGATCACGGAAAAAAGTAGTTGCCCGAACTATGGGACCCGCTACCAATTGGGGAAAAAAAGCTACATAGAGGGCAAAGTCTAGGAATGATTTTTTGGCTTCCAATTGTTTTCTATATACGTCAATGGTATAGCTCATAGATTGGAATGTATAAAATGAAATTCCTACAGGCAAAGTGATATCCATATTGGAGATTGGTGACGATCCCCAAAAATTAATATCATTGACTACACCAATTAAAAAGTTAGTATATTTAAAATATCCCAAAAATCCCAAATTTCCAATCATTGAAATGCTGAGTACCCACTTTCGCAGATTAGTTTTTTCTAAAGGTATGGAGTCAAGGTAGAGTGCTACAAAGTAATCTAAAAAAGTAGAGGCTAAAATGAGAAATATAAAATTTTTGTTCCATGCCATGTAAAAATAAAAACTGGCAAAGAGAAGGAGAAGTCTCTGGGACTTACCTTTTAATAAATTTCCCAAAATTAGTACTACAGGGAAGAAGAATAAAAAATCTATAGAATTAAAAAGCATGGCTCATGGTTTTTTCTTTAATATAACTATTCCAAACAGAAGTTATTTCTGTTTCAATCAGTTTTCCTGTTGTTTGCCAATTCCATTTGGTTGATTTTAGTGTCCTCCTTCTAGAGCTTTGAGGTTTTTCGCTCATTTCCAGTATTTTTTCTGCCCAAGAAGAAGGATTTAGTGTATCTGCTATAAGATCAATTCCTGGCTCTACAATTTCACGAAATACAGGAATATCAGAAGTAATACAAACTCTCCCTTCCACCATAGCTTCAATGATAGGAAGTCCAAAACCTTCGTGTTTAGATGGAAACAAAAAAAACTCACAGTTATGTAATAAATAAGAAAGGGCAGATTCAGAAGGATTTTCTAGAAAAACAATTCCTTTATCTGCATAGGTACCATTTTGAAGATCTTGGGCTAAGTTATTTTCACCCCATCCCAATCTTCCAGCAATTACTAATTTGTATGGAAAAGATGAATTATGTCTTACAACTTCTAGATAGCCATCTATCAAAGTTTTCAAATTTTTTCGAGGTTCAACAGTAGAAATAGTGAGAAGAAAATTTGTAATACCTAAATTTTCTTCTGAGGCTTCTGATTTATTAGCTCCTGGATAGATCACAGTTAATTTTTCAGCAACAGCTGGTTTATAGGCAGAGATATCATTTTTTGTGTTTTCTGAAAGACAAAAAACTCTATTTGCGTTCTCCAATGTATAGGATGATAAAATCTTATGTTGCAAGTAGTTTAGTAAACTCATGGTTTTTGGAGCTGAAACAAAATTCAAATCATGATAGTTGACCACAGTGGGAAAGGGAAGCTTGAATATGGGAAGAAGCTGGAGTGTCCCCCAAAATATGTCTACCTTATCATCTACAAGTGTTTTGGGTAAGTAAAAATTGAGCCATAAAATTCCTGGCATTTGCTCAATGGGTGCAACCATAATTCCCGATTCATCTACAAAAGACTGAAATACAGGATGGATTGGTTTGTTTGAATATAGCCTATATTCAAAGTGTGAATTTTTTCTCACTAGGTATTTCAATGCTTCTATGAGATAACGGGAATTTCCTGTGTATCCATAGGCTAGGGGCCTCGCATCTACTCCCACAATTGGTTTGAGTTTAATTTGGATTGACATATTCTAACAAGTAAGGAGACCCTAAAAGGGCTTCCAACCAATCCCAATGTTTTCTTTTCAGAATTCTTAAACTTTGGCAGATGGTGCTTTTTCATTGTTTTTAATACTGACTCTTTAGGAAATCAAAAAAGAATCGTTCCCAGAATTCCTTGACACTTGAAAATCTTTAAAAATCCTATCCCATAGATAGAGGTTTGTTCTCTATTGCAATTGTTGGGGGTGGGAATGGTACTCGGGATCACAGAAGTCAAAAAGGGAATGGTTCTAAAAGTAGAGAATGAGCTATATTCAGTTATCAAATCAGAATTTGTAAATCCTGGTAAGGGGAGTGCCTTTATCCGCACCAAATTGAAAAATGTTATGAAGGGATCCTCCATTGAGAGAACTTTCAAAGCTGCAGAAAAGTTAGAAAGTGTGGAACTAGAAAAACGCTCCATGACATATTGTTATTCCGATGGAGATAGTATTATTTTTATGGATGTTCATGATTTTGAACAGCTTCCCGTGCCTATTGAGTATGTTGAGGATATCCTTCCTTTTATGAAAGAAGAAACCCAAGTAGAAGTTACATTTTATGAAGGTAACCCTATTGGTGTAATACCTCCAAATTTTGCTGTTCTACAAATAACTTATGCAGAAGAGGGTTTAAAAGGTGATACAGCAGGAACTGCACTTAAAAAAGTTACAGTAGAAACAGGTGGTGAGGTAAATGTGCCCATTTTTGTAAAACAAGGTGACACAATTAAAATTGATTTAAGAGATCTATCTTATGTAGAGAGGGTAAATAAGTAATGGCAACTATAATTCGTAATAAATCACTAGGAAATATCACAGAAACAGAAAAAGTAAAAGAATTTCTTTCTCTTCATAACATCACCTATGATCATTGGGAAGTTCCTGAGGAATCTAACAAATGGATAGAAAAAGATACCCTCATAGATTCAGAAAAAGAAGAATTACTTTCAACTGTAAACCATAGATTTAAACACCTCCAAGACACGGAGGGTTACAAAACCAGGGATCTTGTAGTACTTCATCCGCAGGTTCCAGGTCTAAAAGATATGTTAGCAAAGTTTGATAAAGTGCATTTTCACACAGATGAAGAAGTTCGTTACATTTTAGATGGATCTGGCTATTTTGGATTTGTTACCAAAGACGAGAAATTTCTTGTCCATGTGCAAAAATCTGATTTCATTTCCGTTCCACGAAATACCAACCATTGGTTCTATCTGGATGATAAGTATAGGATCAAAGCCGTACGCTACTTTACTGATATGTCGGGTTGGGTTCCCAACTATGTAGAGGAAACTGCTACGATTGAGTAGAGAGGAAGAGCTTACTTCTTTAATACAATATTCAAAATTGTACTACAATCGTATGTGGATGTTTGCCACAGCGGGGAATCTTTCCATTTTAGATTCTCCCAAAGGTATTCTCCACATCACGGCATCCGGACGTGATAAAAGTAAACTCACCGAACACGATTTCATCCAAATAGAACTTAGTTCAAAGAATCCAATAGAAAATACACTCAACCTAAAGCCCAGTGCAGAAACCTCCATCCACACGGCTCTATATTCTCTGTATCCATCCATTTCCTGTGTTCTCCACGTGCATACTCCATCCTCTTGTGCGTTAGAATTTGGACTTTCCAAGGCAAATCCCGTCCAATGGATTGATTTACCAAATTCAGAAATTCTCAAAGCCTTTGGGGATTTCACAGAAGAGCCAAATCTCAAAGTATTGGCAGTACACAACCATGGTCATGTTCCTGATATTGCTTCAGAAATGAAACGCGCCCTAGAAAATCATCAATCTAAAGTACCATTCTTTCTAATTGAAAATCATGGTATTACAGCTTGGGGTATAAATGTATATGATGCGAATAAAAATTTAGAAGCAGCAGAGTTTGTATTACAAGTTATGGTAGCTAGACAAAAGAAGTAACTTCAAGGTAATATTGTATGCTTACCAATTAAATGCTTCATCAGCTTCCAGAATATGAAGCTTAGGGCAATGAAGCTTTAAAAATTCTATGGTTTTTTTGGATTCATCTTCGCTGTAAAACGAAAATTCACATGTGATTTTAAAGTGTTTTTCTGTAGGGTACTGTTTTTTATTATAGAAAAGAAAAGTGGGATGGTGGTGGTAGGTCTCTTCAAATGATTCCTTGATTTTATCTTTGTCAGTGATAATTTTCATTTAAATCCACCGGTAGAATTGCAATTTTTTATGAGTATTGACATAATATAAAGTTAATTTGGTACAAAATGAAATTAATTAAAATCTATGTAGTAAGATTCCCTATATGAAATAATATATTTAACAGGAATCCATGCAAGTTAATTTTTATTCCTCTACAAGATACCAACGGTTTACTTCTGAAAATCCCTAACACCTTTTTAGATGCTTCCAAGTTTAAGAGGATTCTCATCCTCACTTTACATTTTTTATTGAATATCTGTTCCAATAATCTATGAGTTCTCCAATAGTTACAAATATTGTAGTACTAACTGATACGGCAGATATTGTTGTATATGCTTCTAATCACAATGGAATTGATTTTTCAAATAAATCAAATGTAGAGAATGATGTTAGGGGTAAAGGAAACTATTCAGGTTCTGGTGATGAGACACTTATAATTTTAAATTTACAGGAGAAACGAAATTCTTCATGTTACTATCATGAACTACTTGCAATCAAGGGATTCAAAGGTCGTACTTCAAAAAGTACAAAAGATAGCTAAAAAAATCCAACCCACTATCCTTTCATCCAAAACTATGGAAGAATGTATAGAAGATATTAGAAAGGTTCTAGATTATGAGTTAGGGAATGATGAATACTTTGTGATGGTAGACCAAAGGGGATATGGTTGGTTACACACCAATCGCCTTAGGGAAGGAATTTTTTTTACAGATGAAGTAGGGATGAAGTCTGCCACCACCGATCTCCCCTTATTGCAAATGTACTCCCGAAATACAGGTGAGTTACTCATCGATGCATCATGCCCCATTGGAAAACTAAAAGATGGAACGTCTTTTAATCTGAGGTTGGGTCGTTTGATTCACCATCCATTTTTGGTACCTTTGTTTTTTGGTTTGGCTCTTCTTCCTACTCTCTTATCTTTTTTAATTGGAGTCTTAGTTTTTGGAATCACAAAAGAAATTCTTTTGGTTAGCACCCTCTCCTTTTTCTTTGGGATTTTTGGAGCCTTTATGGTTTACTATAAAATCTATAATAAGCTCTTAGAATGGATGAAGGTGATGAAGAGTGTATCTGCGGGAAATCTAACAGTCCTCACTACAAACAAGGAAAGAAATTTTTTTTCCCAAATAGGATTTGAACTAAACAAAGTGATCATTGGAACAAAAAATATAGTCCAAGAAATATCTACCACAATCCAAATTTCTGAAAAAGTTACAGAGTACCAAGCAGGGGAAGCAAATAAGCTAAAGCATGTGATCAACCAAATGGCAAATTTGATGCAGTCTATTCATTTGGGGGCAAAAAACCAAATGGATGCTATCCAAAAGTCCTTAGAGATGGTCACTCAGATGATGAATAAAGTTCGTCTGATGCAACAAAATTTAGAACATACAAAAAAATTATCCGAAGATGTATCTGTGTATGCCAAAAAAGGTACTACGGCAATTGGTGATTCAGAAACTCAGATGCAACTTATTAAAAAATCTGTAACACAATCTATAGAAATTGTAAGAAAAGTTTCTGTTGAAACAAATGGATTGATTGACAAAATATCTTCGATTACCCGAATTGCAAAACAAACCAATATGCTTTCTCTCAATGCCTCTATTGAAGCACATCGTGCAGGGGATACAGGTAGGGGATTTGCAGTTGTAGCAGAAGAAATAGGAAGATTAGCAGATAGTACTACATTGTTTGCAAGAGATGTTCAGGAAGCCCTTCAGAAGATGAAAACAGAAGCATCCTTGGCTGTTTCTAAATCAGTTACCAATGAAGCTGCAATTGATGAGGGGATAAAGGTTGTAGATATTGCTAGAGAATCAATTCAGCAGATGGAATCAGTTTCCGACCAATCCAATGAGCAAGTGGAAAATGATTACAATTTAGCAATTAATTTACTAAGAGATGGTGAAAATATAGAGAAAATTAATCATCATACATCCCAAATAGCTCAAGAATTTTCACACATTATGATCAAAGGAAATAAAATGATGGAAGATGAAACTGATAGTGTACGACAATTAGCTGAGGAAGCAAATAAGATATCCGAACAAACAAAATCCTTATCTACTATTGTCAAAAGATTTACTTTATAAATTATTAATAATTTAAGCTTTATTCTAGTAATTAAAATATGATTTCAAAAAAACTTCAATTATTTTTTCTCTTCATTTTTCTGTTACCCATTCAATGTAAAACGAGAACAGTTAAGTTAGAAGTACAAGGAGCATCCTATTGTGTATCCAATCGATTTTCTAAACGATTCAATGAATACACAAACCAAGAGATAGATTCAATCCTAACTAATCCCAAGTTACTCAAACGCTTTTCAATAAGATCACTGAGAATTGCTATAGCATACGATTTTTGGCAAGACCTTCTAAAGTATGTAGAATTAGAGAACGAGGTTTCTACCAATATAACTAAAAGATTAGAAATTCTCGAGCTGAGAGAAAGTATTTTCCAGAGCATTCAATTTGCCCAATCAGATTTAAATGCAATGGTGAGTGAGATTCGCTGCTATGTAGATCGTTTTACAGAAATTATCTTGGATATGCAGGAAACGGAAACAGAGATAGTTCGAAAAAATACTTTTTGGGCTATTACAATCGGTGCTATTGGGACAATTCTCGATGGTGGAACTATCTATAAAAATCCCGTGAATGAAGTTGTCATCATCATGCAAGGTGTGTTGGTTGCATATTTTTCTTATAGGGCATATGATCCTGAGATAGTTGTTGAATTTAAACCTAGATCCACTGTACTAAAAGATCTGTACTTTAATCCTCCTGTATCGCAAAGTTTTTCTGCCCCGCTTTGGTTTTTGATCAGTAGAAACTATTCTTTGGATGGGAAAATGGTCACAACTAGGGATACTATGCTAGAAAGATGGGAAAAAAATCACTTTTTTGGCACAAAAGAGGAAAGGGAAAATACCTTAGATATTCTTTTTGGAAAGGGTGGGCTTGCCAATCTCCAAATTATGATCAACCGAAGGGAAATGATAATCATTTTAAAAGGGATTTTACAACTCACCGAACAGGATTTGCGTTCTTTTCAAGCCGAGCTTAAGTTCAACTATAAAAATTAAATGATAAGGTAAATGCAAACTTTTTTAAAAATGCTTACTACATTCAAAAATCCAATTTTTGTGCTCATTTTTTTCCTTTTGTACTCTTCCTCTCTTTTTTCTCAAAAAATTATTCCCTATTCTGAAATTGATCCGATTTTACAAAAAGCATGGGAGAAAACCTATCCTGTATCGTATACCAAAATCACCCAAAAAGATACCTTGGGAAAAGGAATTATGGTATTAAAAGAAAAAAATCAGTTGATATATCTATATACTTTCTTAGTATATTTTCCTGCATACCGTATGGAAGAGGAAAAACTAGTTGCAGATGAAACGGGTGGAAGGGATATACTTATAAAACTTTACTTCCGTCCTCAAGATAAAGCTTTGCCCTATACAGTAGATTTGGGAGAGTTTTCAGAAAAGTACAATTTAAAGTCCGTAGTAAGGTGGATCAAATGAAAGACAATGCAATTATAGAGAAAATGAAGCAGGAGGGATTGAGTTCTGCCCTTATCACAGACTTTCTCTCCAAGGTTGAAAAAGTCCGAAATGGTGATACAGGTAAGGTTGTCTGGTCAACCATTGGGGATCTTGATCCAGAAAAAGATGAAGTTTCCCTAGATGTTCTAAAAAAAACAATGACCCCCTCTACTGAGAGCCTAAAAAAGTTGGTTGTCATCAAACTCAATGGGGGTTTGGGCACTTCTATGGGTCTCTCACAGGCAAAGAGCTTGATAAAAATAAAAAACAACAAATCCTTTTTAGAAATCATTGCCGATCAGATTCGATACTTTCGAAAAAAATACTCTGTGGATATACCCCTTATTCTCATGGATAGTTTTAACACACAAGCAGACTCTAAGGAAGAATTGGATCGGATTGGGTTCTCACAATCTATTCCCACAAGTTTTTTGCAGAACAAAGTCCCACGTCTCTTGAAAGACAACCTCACACCCATTTTGGTGAGTGATCCCAAAGAAGAGTGGTGTCCTCCGGGGCATGGGGATATCTATCTCTCCTTGAAAGAAACAGAGATCCTGAAGAGCTTATTGGAGAAGGGGTATGAATATGCATTTATTTCCAATGGAGACAATCTAGGAGCCACCATAGAGCCCCATATTCTGGAATATCTACGGAGGGAAGGTTTGGAATTTGCCATGGAGATGACACCAAAGACTTTGGCAGACACCAAAGGGGGGGCTATCTATCGAAAGATAGTGGATGGTAAATTCGAATGTCTGGAACTTTTAGAGACCGCACAGGTTCCCAAAGAAAATGAACATGAATTTTCAGGCATGGGGAAGTTTAGGACATTTTCCACAAATAATTTGTGGGTAAATCTAAAAGCACTTTCTGATAGACTTGATAAGGGTCTTTTAAACCTTTCTCTGATTGTAAATCCAAAAAATGTAGAAGGGAAAGATGTACTACAGTTAGAGACTGCAATGGGTTCTGCTATAGGTAATTTCCAAAAAACCAAAGGGATCATCATTCCTCGAGATCGCTTTGCTCCGGTAAAAAAATGTGAGGATACACTCATTCGGATGTCCGATGCTTATACTCTCAATGAGGATTTTTCTCTCACTATGTCTGAGTTTAGAAAAGCAAAAGGCTTAGGGGAAAATTTAGTGAGCCTCGACGATGCCCATTATAAAAAGGTAAAAGATTTTACAGAACTTTTTTCCGAGATTCCTTCTTTAAAAGAGTCAACTTCCTTTAAAGTGATAGGTAAAATTAAATTTGATATTCCAATCGTACTACGGGGAAATGTAGTATTTGAAAATAAATCATCAGGAATTCGTTCCATTTCAGAATTGAAAAGAACAGAGTTTAAAGATGAAACTATAGTACTATAAATTTTATGTCTAGCTCATTATATAGCATCAACACATACCAAAAGGGATCCTACATCATTCTAGAAGGGGAAAAGAGAGCGGGTAATTTTTTCATTGTCAAAGAGGGAAAAGTTAATATTTCCAGAAAAAATCCTGTGATTGGGGAAAAGCAGAGTGAGGTCATGGGTCCTGGGGATTTTTTTGGGGTGGTGGGGGCTATGAGCCAGTTGCCCCAGATGGAATCTGCGTATGCACTTACAAATGTGGTTACAATCACTGTAAATTATAAACGCTTTCCCGAATTGGTCCAAAACAATCCTGTGATGGTTACTAAAATTATTCGTTCCTTTTCCAGAAAATTAAGACAGTTTAGTGATAGGGATCTAGAGAGTAACGACATACAAGTAAGTGATTCAGAAAATTATCGAATTCTTTACAAATCTGCCAGTACGTATTTAAATTATAACCGTAAAAGAATTGCAACGTATATGTTAAAAGCATATCTACACTACCATCCAGAAGGAGTAGAGGCAGAAGATGCAAGAGAGAAGTTGAATGCATTGAATGTAACCACTCCTCTGGAAAGGAAGACGGGTGGGGTACAAATGTTTGATGATGGCGAAATCATTTTTTGTGAAAATGAGCCCACAAAAGAGGTTTATATTTTAAAAGAGGGAAAGGTCAAGATATCTAGAATGATAGATAAAAAGGAAGTTCAGCTTTTTATCATGATGCCTGGAGATATTTTTGGAGAAATGTCCCTTTTGGAAAACAAGACAAGGTCTGCTACGGCAACAGCATTGGAAGATTCTGAATTGGTGGTGATTAAAAAAGAAAACTTTGAGATGATGGCAAAAAAAGAACCCCAATTGACAGCTAGATTGATTTCTCTATTGGCAGAAAGAATTTGGAATGCTAATAAATTAGTTTTAAATTCTTATCTTCCGGATTTAGACACTAAGATTTTGGACATGCTTCTCATACTGTATGAGAGGAGTAAGACAATAGTTTCAGACTTACAAACTTTTAATTTTAATATAACTTTCACTGATGTGATCGGAATGGTAGGGCTGGAAGAACGAATAGATAAGTTGGAATCTACTTTTTTACTCTCTCATAAATTTATAAAATTAGAACAAAATTTATTAGCCTGTACGAATATTCCTTCTCTAGAGAGACTAGTTAAAGCTAGAAGAGCCAAGATAGATACAAATGAGGAATGAAAATGCTATCCCAAAGAGAGAGTTTATTTGAAAGAAACTGAAACAAAGAAGAGTAGGTTAGACTTTTCTGTATTTCCCCTATGGGATTTCTTAGGTGATACATATGGAATGGAAGAAGCATTTAAAGTTTTTGGCCCTTATCGGGGAGCAAATATAATTCCAAAAATTATAAACAAAAATACAATTGAAGTTTCTATGCCCCTGGTACTTTCCAATACAAATTATGTAGGAACCCATTTCGGAGGATCTCTCTATTCTATGTGTGATCCGTTTTTTATGTTTTTGCTCATCTGGAATTTGGGAGAAAGCTATATTGTTTGGGATAAGGGAGCAAAAATTGATTTTGTAAGTCCTGGTAAGGGAACAGTCAAAGTAGTTTTTATTCTATCAGACGAAGAATTTGAAACTGTAAGACAAATTATAAAAGAAAAGAAAAAGACAGTAAGAATCTATCATGCAGAAGTTTTAGATGAAAATGGAAAAATAGTAGCTAAACTAGAGAAAGAGCTTTATATTCGTAGAAAATTATAGTGTTATACCACCCACAGATTTTATGTGGGTGATATACTTCCCTTTAAAATTAAGCTATTAGCATTAAGATTTTTTATGAATGGTATCGTAGTCTTGGAGATGTTTTCCCACTACCAGTACTATGTATGCCAGCCAGAGAATCATGCCAACATGCAATACATCATTTTCTGAAAAATAAAAGCCTTCTCCATTCTTGTAGAGTTTTTGAGTGATTCCTGCTCCGTAGTAGCCAAAATATGCTGCTTGTACTACTACTTGAAGTATAGCCGCCATGAAAAGAGAGCTATCTAACGGAGTTCTGGATTTTATATAGGAAATCCCAGATATGATGATTACAAACAATAAACCAGGAACTGCAAATAGCATGAGGACTTCAAAAGAAAGGTATAGTTTATTTGGTGCTGAAACTCCAACTATAGTTAAAAGGACATAGACTACCGCATTTAGTATACAATAACCTATGATTGTTTTTCTAAGGAAGCCCACAGTACATGCAATAGCAACAGAACTGAGCATAGCACTCACACTAATTGCCTGTGTTACGCTATAGCCCACCTCAAATCCATTTGTGAGGCGACAGAAATCATAGCCCTTACACTTTAAAATATAACTAAAGGCTTGGTAGCTAATTCCTGCCTGAGCGGCACCCACACCTCCCAAGATCAGTGCTATCCCGAACCACTTTCTAGAGCTTTGGTTGTTTTGTTTTTGTAAAAAATAAAATCCCGAGAGTATCCATAAAAATGCTAATAAAAAGACCAAAAATGAACCCAATGGCTCATTTAGTACGATTCCACCCAATTCCACAAAAGGACGTATGGTGTTCCAGGCTTCTGGTGTGGTTTGTGGCTCATAAACAAGTTGGTCTAGTTTACAGGATGAAAGGAAAGAAGTACTCAAAAGAAATAAATGATAAAGTTTCCTATTGAATTTCTTTGCAGCTAGAAAATTGAATGGAGTATTTTGGTTGCTAAGTTGTTTCATGCCATCTCCTGGAGTTGTTTGCAGTATTGAAAAAAATAAAAGATTGAGAAAATAAAACAAGAATTTAATTGTATTTATGGGTTTAATTTTATGAAAAAAACTATTTTCTTGCCTACGTTCCTGATAGTCCTCACTTTGTTCTCGTCCTATCTCAATTCCCGTCCGGGCATGGGAGGAAATTATCGCAGTTCCGGAACTTCTTCTAGCAGTCGTTCCTCTTATAGCTCTACTTCCACCTCCTCATCAAGTTATAGAAGCTCAGGCTCCTCCACATCTTCTTCCTATAGCTCACCGTCAATCAGATCCTCCGATTTAGACTTTTCGGTGAGCATAGTGACCTCTCCCACTTGGGATATAAAACTCAAAATTCAAAAAGAGGGGAGTATCGAAGTAGAAGAGTCCTTTTCCACCACTGATATCAAAGTCAACACGTACGTTCAGAAGCTGGATCCTGATATTCTAAAAGGTATCATAACAATTTCCCCACCCAATCGAGAAAAAACAATCAGTAGATACCTTTTTCCCGATCAAACAACTCTGAAGTACAATTTAGAAAAAGTATTTCATCCTATATACAACGAAAATCTGAGTTATATCAATCTTCAGCAACCTCTAAACAATAAAAATTACTCTATACTTATAGAACAGGAAGATGGACTCGATATTCCCTCTATTGACTATTGGGTTGCAACAGGGGGAAGTTCAAATTATGAAGGAACAAATCCTTATCAATATTATACATTTGAAAAAGAGTTAGAAATTGGAAAAAAGTATGAATTTAAAAATGATGAATATCGTCATACATTATATTTTTATATAAAATACCCTTTAAATAATTCTTCTCCCGTCACTACACCTATACCTCTCCCGGAATCCTCTGTGTCTTACAATACAAAGATTAAACTTAAAAAATCTGGACTATCGCAGATCTCTACAAAGATGGACGTTTCACTAAAAGTGATTCCCACACCCTATTTGGACTTACTTCCTCAGACCATTGAATATGATGATAGAAAGGGACATTTGGACATTGCCTATCCGTCTTTTATTGGAGATTGGGAAATAAATCCAAGTGGTCAAAATAGATTTCCCAGTTTAAAATCAAATTCGTCTTCCCTCCAACTTGACTATGAAACCTATGGAAACTTTACAGAAAAGGATGGTATTTTAGAATTTGATTTTCATATTCCCTATGTTCCTATCTATACCCATGAGATACACCTAAAGTCGTACAATATCCAATTTGAGTTACCCGAGGGAACTGAAGAGGACAAAGTTAAAATATCTCTCTACTCAGCGGTATCGGGGTATGTGGGCGATGGAGACCCTGCTGTTGTACTGCATCCCATACCGTTCATAAAAAATGGTTCGATTTATTCCATACAATCGGTCGATCCCATCAGTCTTCCCGCACGTCTGGTGGTCAACGTAGAGATTCCAGCTTCCAGCCTTTCCACATCTACTCTTTTGCATATTGCCTATCTAGTTCTACAGGCAATCAAGAGCCCACTGAATGTTTCTTTGTACATTTACTCAATTCCGGTGTATCTCTTTGTACTACTATTTGGATTTGTACTATTTAAGAGTTTCCAAAAGAAAAAACCAGACGCAATACTTCAAAGTTCACAAAAGGAAGCACTTCTAATCGAAAAAGATCCTAAGTTTTCTACCTCGGACTTTCAAAAAAGAGCCAATCAAATTGCAGTCATACTCCAATCTTCTTGGAATTCCTCTGTTATGGAAAAATCCAGACCTTACCTTTCTTCAGGAGTTTTCTCTCGTATGACAGCTCAGTTGGAACTTTTAGAAAAGAAAGATGGACTTATAAATAAGATGAGTGAGTTTCAAATCCTCTCTTCGAGTGTGGAAGGGTATGCTCTAGAAAATTCTTATTTTACCATCCACCTAAGGATGAATTTTTCTGCAAAAGATGTCACCCTCCCCAAAACAAGTACTACATCTCAAATCCAATCGGAGCTCCATTCAGCCAATCCACAGGAGTACTCCGAAATGTATTCCTTCACTCGAAAACTAACTGCTACAACAGAAGTCTCCAAATCTCTCCTGGAGGGAAAATGTCCATCCTGTGGGAATTCAGCAGATTTTAAACATCCCACAGTCAAGTGTGCGTATTGCGGGAATATCTACAATTCGGGAGAAACAGATTGGGTTTTATCAGAAATTACACAGATGGTAGAATGGAAGGGAGTTTCTGATTTTAGTACTACAGAGTACAGCTCCCAGGTCTTAGAAGATAGGGCAAGTTCTCTTTTTTGGAAGTACTTAAAAGCAAAAACTTTGGGGAATCAGATATTTATTTCAAGAGAAGCAGACTCTTCTTTTTTACAAAAAGAATCATTTAGTGGAAGTGAACTCTATATCCCCGTGGTAGGTGCAGTAGACTTAAAAAAATTAGAGAAAACAAACGATACCTATCTAGCAGAGCTTCTAATCAAGTGGAGCAGTGCTTCTGTAAAAGATGGAGAGATTACCGGCAAAGAATCTAAACTTTTTATGGTGCGTAAACTAACAGCAAAAGATACGGGCTTTTCGGAGTCATCGTGTTCACAATGTGGAGCTCCCTATCCTGAATTAGATTCAACTATTTGTGAATATTGTAGTACTGTAATCCCTACTATAGTAGATGACTGGATAATATCCGAAATTATCCATAGTCAAACTATTTAATATTCTATTTGAGATGTTTTGAAATAGTTTTCTAAATCACTCAAAATTTGGTTTAGTTTATCTTGTAAGCTTTTGATATTATCAGGTATAAGTTCAAGTTCTTGCTTGCGTATGTTGTTTTCTATAGCCAATGCCAGTGAAGATAATTGGGTCATACCTAAATTTGAAGCTATTCCTAACATGGAGTGACAATCTCTCTGAAGTGAGGGGATATCATTTTTATCGAAGTGAGATTGAATGTGTTGAGATGTATCTCTTTGGTTTACAAAAAATTTTTTCAAGAGTTCAATATAAGCAGTTTGGTTTCCCATCATTCTTCGCAAACCGCTCTTTGTATCTAAACCATCTATCACAGGAAGCTCTTTTTGAGAAGGGGGTATACTTTCAACAGGTGCGGAATTCCCATTGGGAATCAGTACAAATTTTGATATGGAAGCAACTAAATCTTCAAAATTTACAGGTTTTACTAAGAAATCTGAGACTCCTATTTTTTTGCATTTGTCAATTTCTTCCTGAAAACCATGGGCACTGAGGGTAATGATGGGAATATGAGAAAAAGTAGGATTTGCTTTCATTATCTTAGATGTCTCTATTCCATCTAGAATAGGCATTTGTATATCCATTAGAATTAGTTGAAAATTTAAATTTTTTGAAAGGATATCTAAACATTCTCTTCCATTGATAGCTTCTGTAGTATTTACATTCAATTGAGATAGTTGTTCTTTTAAAATTTCTCTATTGATTTCGTTGTCATCTACTATGAGGATATTAATATTTTTTAATGTATCAAAATTGAGTATTGAATTTACTGGAATTTTCTCTTTGATCTCTGTTTCATCTTTCAAAATTTCTTTAGATTTCTGAAAGGGAAGGGTAAATATAAAATTACTTCCTTTTCCCATTTCACTTTCTACACGAATAGAACCATTCATCATTTCAAGCAGTTTTTTTATAATACTTAGTCCTAAACCCGTACCACCATATTTGCGATGGATGGAACTATCTGCTTGAGAAAATGGCTTGAAAAGTTTATTTATTTCTAGAGAACTCAATCCTATTCCTGTGTCTTCTACCGAGAACTTAATTGAAAGGGAAGTAGAGTTTTCATTTTCAATTTGAATTCTAAGAGTAATACATCCATGACTTGTGAATTTAATGCTATTATGAAGTAGATTTAAAAGGATTTGTTGAACTTTTGTAGAATCACCAATTAATATTTCAGGGATATTATTATCATAAATTATATTATATTCTAAGTTTTTTTCTTTTATTTTCATTTCAAGCATCTGCTTTAACTGCTCAATTAATGAAGGTAAACTAAATGGAGTAGATTCAATATCCATTTTGCCAGATTCAATCTTAGAAAAATCTAATAAATCGTTAATTATTTTAAGCAGTGAATTGGCAGAGTTATTTATTTTTGAAAGATAATCACTTGTTCTTTCAGGTTTTCTATTTTGAATAGCTAATTCAGACAATCCAATGATTGAGTTCATTGGAGTTCGTATTTCATGACTTATGTTTGCAAGAAAAAGTGATTTTGCACGGGTTGCATCATCTGCTTGTTTTACAGACTTAATTAATTCCTTTTGAAAGTACTTCATCTCTGATATATCTGTGATAAAAGAAAAAATTCCTAATATATTTTGGTCATCTTTTTCAAAGAATGTTGAGTGGAGTAGGCAAGGAATAGATTTTCCATTTTTTTTATAGAGCGACAGCTCATGAGAAAATTTTTTCTCTTTTATGATTTTCTGCAAATCACTTTTAAATATTTCTACTCCCAATTCATCTAAAAAACAGGAGATATCTTTTCCTATGATTTCATCTTTAGGTCTTTCCAGTAAAATTGCAAGAGATGTATTGATTTCAATGATAGTAGTATTTTGCAAAAACCAATACCCTTCTCCTGTGGTGTCTAAAATTTTACTAGTTTTGTTTAAAGATTCTGTAAGAGCTGCCAAAAGATTTTCTGAATTTTTAGATTCATTTTTTTGTAGTTCTGCATGTATATTTTTTATATATACCAAAAAACTTATAAAAAATATTGAGAGAAGCATGGAAGACAAAACAGATAAAATATAAAGGATCAAATGAAAATGAACTTCAAAATTTTTATAGTACGAAATATTTTGTTCTTTAAAATAAATACTCACTAAGAACAAAGTAGAGCTGAGAAAGGAAAAGAAAATTAGGCTTTTCTTTTCCTTTAGATCATAAAATAAAAATGAAGCGATTGCTGCTGGAATAAAAAAAATATAAATTCCAGCATCTCCTCCTGCAAAGTAGTTCAATGTGATTATTTGAAAATTTCCAAGTAGTAAAATAAGAAATTTTACTACATTAAATTTTTTTCTTACTGTAAGTAAAAAAAGAAAATTCCATAAAGAATAGTACATTAATCCAGTTGCTAAAAGTGCATATAAATCAAATGTAAAATAAAAAATACAATAAAAAATAGTAATTATAGATATCCAAAAAACAGTTCTATTGACCACAATATTATTTTGTGAGGTAATAGTTTTTTCGGAATGTATATCAATTCCTAATAATGATAATTTATTATATAGATTTAATATTAATCTCATCCTAAGGTTGCTTGGAAACAAATACAGTTATGGGTTCTATAATCGCTACTTTGGAATGAACTAACTTGATTACATCTAGTAGAGAATTGGATACTTCCATCCATTTGCTTGCTACTTTGTTGTTATTTTCTGTATATAAATCTGAAGCGAAAATCATTCCAACTTGTAGCTCAGACAACTTTATCCTTTTTTCCACTTTTCCGTTTTCAATCAGCACAATTTTTTCAAGGGATTTTAGAATGATCTCATCTATATCTAATTTCTTTAAATAAGTGATGATGTCTGATTTGATTGTAGATCTTGAAGAAATAAAATCATATTCATTGGCGGCGTACAAAATTTTTGCATGCAAAGGTATCTCTTTTACCTTTTCTAAAATTTCAGCGGGAATAGAATCTGTTAGTCTGGTTTTATTTTGAAAAAAAACATTCAATGCTACATTTTCCAATCTAGGTATATTGCTTAAGAGTTTGTAGCCCACATAGGGATGATTTTCATTTAAAATCTTCTCTACAGCTACTAAGGTTTTTCCTTCAACTATTTTAGTAATGGTCTCTGCTGGAAGAGTGATACAGCCTATCAAAGAAAACATAGCAGATACTTCTACTTCCCAAATATCACTTAGTTTTAAGTCTTCAGCAATGAGTTTACATATTCTTCTTGTTCTCAAAGATTTTCCAAATAGCGAGGGAGAAACAGAAGAGAGGATATCTGAGAGAACTTTCATGCTTCCTGAAAATGTTTTTTCAAGGAGTTCTTTTTCCATCTTAATATATAAAAATTTTGAAAGGGTATTCTCCATTCGAACTTTTAATATATCAGGTTCGAATGGCTTTGTTATATAGTCATCTGCACCTTTTTGGAGGCACTTTAAAACGCTTTCAGTCTCATCAATAGAGCTCACCATAATCACAGGTAGATCATGGGTTTTTTTATTGTTTCGAACTTGTTTTAATACTTCATATCCATCCATAACGGGCATTACCAGATCTAAAAGGATAAGGATAGGAGTATTGGTTTTTAAAAAGTCCAAAGCTTTTTGGCCATTTTCAACAGAGTTTGTAGTATATCCTAAAGACTTGCAGATCACTTCTAAAATATATCTATTTTCTTCATTATCATCTACTATTAGAATTTTTTTATTGGAAGTAAGTGTCATATATCGACCTACTATTCTAATCCATCTAGTTTCGTCAATATCATAGGAAATTATCATTTCCAATGAATATATAAAATTTGGATATGATAGGTTCTATATAATTTCAAATATGTATTTATGGAATCAATTTTATCTGCTTTCTTAATCTGTTGTACTAGCTTTGTAGGTCCTAGAATGGGAGTCTATGATGGTGAATTAAACTATTGCCCACCCACACCCAATTGTGTTTCCTCACAAAGTTGGAAATACAATGTTCTACACAAAACCGCACCCTATATTTACAAGGAATCCAGAGAAGAAGCATATAAAAAATTATATGAATATTTCGATAAACTTGAAAATGTTAATATTCGAAAAGAATCAAACTCTGATTATATCCGTGTATTTTATTTTACCAAAGTATTTCGTTTTCCGGATAAAGTAGAATTTTATTTCGAAAAAGAATCAAATAAAATCCAAGTTAGGTCTGCATCCACTTTTGGAATTTGGGACATATTTCACAACCGTGCAAGGATCGAGTGGATACGTAAAGATATGGGATGGGATTAACTTGATAAATTAGATGGGAAGAGATCTTCTTTTTTCTTGTCGTACATAATTTTCATCACACGAATTGCATCGCTTATAGCATCTGACAAGGAATAATGATCATTTCCTACTGTTTTGAAGTATGATACTGGTATCTCAATACAACGCATATGGCGTCTTACTATATTTATCATCATTTCTGCTGTGTAAAATCTTCCTTCCTCAGTGAGCGTCGGTTTGATCTTTTGGTAAGATTCCTTCCAGATTGCCATAAACCTACAATCTACATCAGTAAATCGGGGTTCTTCACTCCACCAGCATAACTCAATAAGTTTCCCCAAAAATAAATTGATAAAACGTGGCAATGGTTTTAAATTTGAACCCTGTTCTATCATCTGCCTTGTAGTACGTGTACCAACTACCATATCACAGTCTTTTATATACTCCAATAGTTTAGGTAGATCTTTTGAGCGAAAAGACCCATCTGGAGGTACTACAAGTACTATGTCACCAGTTACCTTTTCAATTCCTTGCCTAACCTGTACACCTTCAAAATGGTTTATTTTTTCTCTAAAGAAGTATTCTAAATTTACATTATATTCTTTTATAATAGATAGGGTATTATCATTCGAATTGGCATCTATCACTAAAATTTCATGAACTTTGCCATTGAAATCTGTTAAAACATCAGGTAGGCTTCTATCATTGTTTTTGGTAGGTACTACCATAGATATTTTGTAAGTTGGAAATTTATCATTTCTAACGTCATACACTGCAGCATGGTAGTCTTGCATAGAGTTAATATTATAGTATTCACACTTGATATGGGTAGAATATACTCTTTGTGTTTCTTTAGCCATTTTATCAATTACATCTGTTATTTCTATTATACCCGATCTAAAAGAGGGTGATGTTTTATTGAAATAATCAAAGTATTCAGGAGTTAAAAGGTAAGAACCCAAGCCCAACAAATTGTTTATGGGTTCTTGTGGCTTTTCCACTAAATTTTTGATGATAGATCCCTCAAGTTCTACAGAATAATTTTTCCTGATCCTCGATAGAATAGGTGTATGAATGATTCCAATAGAACCAGCTAACGATCGGTGTTTGGTAAAGGTATCAAGAAAAACTTCATGGTTAGTCTTATAATAGTATTCATCACCCAAAATTGTTAAAAATGGTTCATTGATTTTATTATGGAGAGATGCCACATCACTGGCTAGTCCTTTGGTAGTCCATTCACAGGATTCTATTGATACTTTTATTCCTTCTTTCCTGATCTGGTCTATTTCTGATAAAATCTGCTCCTTAAGATGTCCAACTATGACATATATTTTTTGGACACCTATTTTCTTGACTAATAAATCTATATTATGAGCTAGAATAGATTTCCCATCTATTTGAAAAAGTGGTTTAGGAATAAAAGTAGTACGAGGATAGGCTCTAGTGCCTTTTCCTGCGGCAGCAATTACCCCAATCTTTATTGGTTGCATTAAACTGGTTTGTTTGTTAAAAAATTTAGTATTGAGTTTTTATCTTTTTCTAAACTATGCTTGTGAATCTCTTCTATTGCTGCCTCTACTAGACCACTCACTAAAAAAACACCTGATTTTACCTCACAGTGATAAACACGTTGGGAAGATTTATCAGAGAGAACCGTATAAGCACTTTTTCCTGAGATGGTAACCACATTTTTATTGTTTGGAGGAAAAAATATAAACTCATGTGTATTTGTATCTGTGTAAAAAATAGATTCTTCAATGAGTCCCGTATCACCTAGTAGGGGTTGTAAAACTTGTGGCAATGATTTCGCCAAGCTAACACTTCTTTTTTGGAAAATTTTATTTCCTTCGACTCGTTCATCCAAAAGAGTAACATTTTGAAGGTCGGGAAATTTATCTAAATATTTATATCTATCTTCGCGGGCACTTAAAAGCTCTGCTAGAGGATATTCGAATACATGTGTAACTGTATATTTTATCAAGGTAAAATCCTTTGAGGTAAAATAACGTTTTTATTAAAAACGTACTTTTGGCAATTTTGCTATTGAAGCTTAAGTTTTAGAGTATCTTCCCATTGTAAGGGGGTTATTTATAAAACTTAATTTTCACCGATCAGTGTAATCGAATAGGAATTAAAAGTAAAACAAAAAATGAGAATGTATGAGAGAAAATCTTACAAGGGTTGAAATATCCCAAAAAGCAGTGTTTCAAAATATCCATAGTTTTAAAAAGCTGGGGAGTTCTTCCCTTCTTTTTACCGCAGTTATTAAATCTAACGCCTATGGCCATGGTTTGTTAGAAATGGCAGAAATTTCCCTTAGAGCGGGTGCGGACCTCTTGGGAGTTAATTCCCTTGAGGAAGCATTGGAGCTCACTAACAGCTTTCCAAACGCAAAAATTCTAATTATGGGGGAGATTCCATCTAAGTCTTCTAAAGCAAGTCAACTTTCCAATGAGAATTTTTGGATTGTGGTTTCTAGGGTAGAGGATATAAAATTTTTAGCATCCCTTCATCCAGCTCCCAAAATACATCTCAAGGTAGATACAGGAATGACTAGGCTAGGTCACTCAGGGTTGGCCATGGAAAAAGTTCTCCAAGAGATCGCATCCCTTCGTCTTCCCCTGCATGGGATCCTCACCCATTTTGCCAGTACTGAAGATTTCACAGAACATTCCTACTCTATGAAACAGTTGGAAGAATTTATGAAATTTGTAAAAATGGCAGAATCCCTTGGGTATAAAAATTTAATTCGTCATACAGCCTCTTCAGCCTCTACAATGCTCTTCGAAGAAGCCAGACTGGATATGGTAAGAGTGGGGATTTCTCTCTATGGTCTTATGCCCAGTTTGGAGACCAGGCTAAGTTTAAGCCTTATGGGAAAAGATTTTCAACTGCAACCTGTTCTGACTTGGAAAACTAAAATTGTTCATATCCAATCCGTCCCTGCTGGTGCAAGTGTAGGGTATGGTTCCACATTTAAAACAATTTATCCCACAAGGGTTGCTGTGCTCCCTGTGGGCTACTATGAAGGCTATGATAGAAGGCTATCGAACCAGGGATATGTTTTAGTTCAGGGAGAAAGGGCACCTATTTTAGGAAGGGTATGTATGAATATGACTATGGTAAATATAACCCATATTCAGGATGCAGAAATAGGAAGTGATGTTGTACTACTTGGAAAGTCAGGGGATGAAGAAATTTCTGCCGATCTCCTTGGATCCTTGGTAGGTACTATAAATTATGATATAGTCACTAGAATTCAAAAAGATATCCCACGGGTTTTGGTAGACTAAAAAATAAAATTAATGATAAATTATTATTGTAAATTAAAACAAGCAGTAGGCATATTTTTTACCGACGTATATTGTAATGATATAAATCTAACCAAAATCTATCTCTTTAGTCTAATCTAAAATTACAAACTCAGGTACAAATTATTTATTTCCATATAAAATAAATAATTGATTTTTTCACAGTACTAATAAATGTTTGTTTAATGAAGGTAATTTTAGATATTAGATTTATAATCATTATAAATAATGAAAACATTTATTCCTAAGAGATGGTACTTTTATCGCATATTTTTATTTCCTTTTCTAATCCTATTTTTTTTATATCTTAGTTTATCTTGTTCTCCGGTTCTTACCACGCAAAATTCTTCCCTTTTGAAAGAGGGAGTTCTAGATCTATCTACTTACAATTGGGACTCGGAGGGGATCGTTCGATTAGATGGTGAATGGGAATTTTTTTGGAATAAATTTGTTACCGAGGAAGAGTATACCAACCAATCCCTAATCCCCGACGCTTCCATAAGCGTTCCGGGTGAGTGGAATCATTTTTCCAAAAATAACTCTAATCCCAAGGGATTTGGATATGGAACCTATGTACTACACATTAAAGGAAATAAATCTAGTGACCTTGTGCTTAAGTTTTTGTCAATCAATACCGCATCCGAGGTTGAGTATAGTAAAAAAATAGTCTATAAATCTGGCATTCTTCATACTTCAACAGATTCCCATATCCCACAAAAGAAACCAGCTTTCATTTACTTAGATGATACACCTGAAGACTTTTTACTTTTGATTCGTGTCTCCAATTTTACTACGTCAAGTGTTGGATTAACTTCTGTTCTGAGATTGGGAACCCCATCTCAAATGCTTCAATACACAGAATCCAATCATCTTCGTGATTTTTTTGCCTTGGGCTCTCTCTTAATAATTGGAGTGTTTCACATTTTTATTTTTATGGGCAGGCAGTCTGAAAAAACTTCCCTTTTTTTTGGATTATCTTGTTTGGTGAGTGCTCTGAAAACATTTTTAAGTGGTGATACAAATTTATTTGATAAAGACTCTATTTCTACCTATTTATTTTTCCTACGAATAGAATACTTTACACTCCCATTCGTAACCTATCTCTCCCAGTCTTATGTCTTCGAGATGATTAAGGATTCTATCATCAAAAATATAGAAAATCAATCTATTTCAGGAAAAAAAGTAAATACTATATTTAATAAATTGTTTACTCTGAGCAATTTCTATGGTCTTAGAAATTATCTTTTAGCACTTTCATTACTACTCTGTTTTGGAGATTTGATTTTAAGTCCCTATACTTTTACAAAAAATTTATTTCTTTCTCATATTAATTTTCTAATAAATTCTATGTATGCAATTACTTTTGTAAGCTACCTTTATACCAAGAAAGAAGAGTATGTTGGTTCCATTCTTCTTTCAATAGGAATATTTATTCTACTGATTCTTAATGATGTACTGAATAGATACTATATTATCAATACAATTCAACTCTTCCAATTTGGGTTTATATTTTTTATATTTACCCAGTCTTATATTATTACAACCAAACAAGCAAATAAATTTACTAAAACTGAAAATCAAAAAAAAATGTCAGAGGTAATCGCAAGGGAACTGGAAGCCCAAGTCAATTCCAGAACAGAAGATCTAAGAAAAGAAAGCTTAAAGGTAATGTTTCAAAAAACTGAAATTGAGAATATGAACTTACTTATAAAATCTTTAAATGAAGATTTAATGATTGATGAAATTGTTAATAAAATTCAAAGTTATGTTTCTTTTCGATTTAATATAAACAATATACTACTTGCAAGAATCGAAAAAGATAGTAGCACATTAAAATCAGTTATTCTAAATTTACCAGATCTTCCAAATCCAGAAAATATAAATATATTAAAGAATTCAGTAATACAAATTAAAGAAAACTCTATTCATTCAGGAGCTATTCGTTATAAAAAAGTATTCTGGCAAAGAAAGATAAAAAAACCATCCGTCAGTGCTGAAGAAAATCTATTTCTAGAGCATTTAAAATGTAAATCTATAGTATACATACCTTTATTTTTAAATAAGGAACCCATTGCTTTTCTTTATTTATTTTTATATAATTCCTTTAAAATTGGGAAAAATGATATGCATCACATTAGAGTCATAGGTGAGCAAATTGGGAGTTCTATATACAATGCTTGGCTGTTAGAAGAGACCAATAAAAATAAGGGTATTATAGAATCTGCATTGAGAAATTTGAAAGAATCCCAACATGTTTTAGTCCAAGCAGAAAAAATGACAGCAATGGGGCAATTAGTAGCAGGGATTGCCCATGAGATCAACACTCCAATTGGTGCAATCAAAGCGAGTGCTAAAAATATCAATGTTTCCATAGATCATATTATTTCATTCTCCAATCAATTGACCAGAGAGTTAGATATTGATACTATGAATTTAATATCTGATTTTTTAATAGATACAGATTCTACTCCTATAGTTATACCTACCAAGGAAGAAAGGTCAAATAAGAAAAAAATATTTAATTCATTAAGTAAGCATAATGTAAATCAAATTGATGATGTAACAGATACTCTCACTATGTTAAAATTTACAGATGTAAATGAAAAATATCTACCTCTCTGGAATCATAAAAAAGTACTACAATTATTAAAATTAATCAATGAGTTAGGAGGTATACGCCACAAAGCTAAAATGATTGATCTATCAGTAGATAAAACCAGTAAAATTATCTATGCACTAAAAGCATACACTATGAGAGATTTAAATGGTAGACCAATCAGTGCAAGTATATCATCAGGAATAGAAACTGTACTACTAATTTATGAAAATAATATTAAACAGGGAATAGACCTAACTCTCAATATACAGGAAAATCTTCCAGAGATCCTATGTTATCCTGATGAACTCAATCAGGTGTGGACAAATATTCTTCACAATGCAATACAGGCAACTTCTGGGAAGGGCAAATTGAATATTTCTATCCAGCAAGTAGAGAAATTAGACATTCCAGAACAAGATAAGCCTGGAATATGTGTGTCAATAACAGATAATGGCCCGGGAATCCCTCCAGAACTCCAAAAAAAGATTTTTGAACCTTTTTTTACCACTAAAAAAGCGGGAGAAGGTACGGGATTGGGATTGCATATCTGTAGGGAGATTGTCAATAAACATGGGGGTGATATCTTCTTGGAAAGTCGCCCGGGTTTCACCCAGTTCAAAGTCCAATTACCTTTGGAAATAGAATTTCCAGTTTGACTTTTTTTAAAAGTAATTATTTTTTTTTCTGTTCATAAGATAGAATCCATCTATCCTCGTGCCTATGGATACACGTGTTGAAACCTTAGGCGAGCGAACCCATTCCAATCCTTCCGGATATGAACACTACACAAAAGAAGGTTCTATTGTGCAAATGCAAACATCTTTTGAATCAATGGAACAGTTTGAAAAAACGCAAGGGACTATCTTTTTCGAGCAATCAGGTCCCATGGAAAAGATCTTTTTTGATCCTTCTAAGGTAATAGCGGGGATTGTTACCTGTGGTGGACTTTGCCCGGGTATCAACGATGTTATACGTGGTATTTTTATGGAGCTTCATTTTCGATATAAAATCCCTAAGGTTTTAGGCTTTCGTTATGGGTACGAGGGTTTAGTAGAAAAATTTGGCCATAGTCCATTAGAACTCACCCATGAATATGTAACCAATATCCACCAAAATGGAGGATCTATTCTTTCATCTTCCAGGGGAAACCAAGATCCTATTGAAATGGTTGACTTTTTGGTAAAACACAACATTTCAATTTTATTTTGTATAGGTGGTGATGGAACCCTTCGGGGTGCACAAGCCATACAGGCAGAACTCAAAAAACGCAATTTAAAAATCTCTGTGATTGGCATTCCTAAGACCATAGACAATGATATCAACTTGGTTCATAAAACCTTTGGTTTTTCCACTGCATTTGCCAAAGCAGTAGATGCTATCACATCCGCCTATGTAGAAGCCAAAGGGGCTCCCAATGGGATTGGGATTGTAAAACTAATGGGTCGCCATTCTGGTTTTATTGCTGCCAATGCAGCCCTAGCATCCAAGCAAGTCAATTTTGTATTGATACCAGAGCAAGACTTTGATCTAGAAGGTGAGGGGGCTTTTTTTGAAGCCTTGGAACAAAGGCTTCTGAGCAGAAAAAGTGCTGTAATACTAGTAGCTGAGGGTGCAGGTCAAAAATTTGTAGAATCAAAAGATAAAGATGCCTCTGGTAACCAAAAGTTAGGAGACATTGGGATATTTATGAAAGATGCAGTTGCCCAATACTTCAAATCTAAAAAAATACCTGTAAACATAAAGTTTATTGATCCAAGCTATATCATTCGAAGTGTTCCCGCAAATCCTGAAGATTCCATATTCTGTGGATTTCTTGCCCAAAATGCTGTTCATGCTGGTATGGCGGGTAAAACAGGAATGGTAGTCGGTACATGGAACAATGTTTTTACAAATATTCCTATCTCACTAGCAGTAGCAGAAAGAAAAGTTTTACGCCCTGATAAAAGTTATTTATGGAGGGCCGTTTTAGCAGCAACAGGTCAGCCTAATTCTTTAAAAGCAAAGTAATTTTTAAATTTGCATCTTCTAATAATTTTTTTATTACTTCTTTTTTGTAATACTGTACCACAAATTAAAAAGCTTGAAATTCCAAATGGTGATAAGGTTTTTTATTGGGATGAAGTGGGAGAGCTGTTTGCGGCACTACCTCTGTCTGATAACAATCGGTTTCTCGCTCTAACGAAAAATTCTAAATACATTGCTTATAAAAAAAATATAGATAAATATTGGAATCTAGAAAGAAAAAATTATATAGAAAAAGTAGTACCTTGGAGAGAGAAAAATATAGAAGATATATACACTGAAAACACAGTCTTGTATCCCTTAAGTGGAGCTGATTTTATAAATCTATATCATTTTCATCCCAATGCAAAACGCTATATTATGATTGGCTTACAAAACCCCGGGCATATCCATGATCCATTAACACTTTCTAGCCAAGAGTTTTTGTCTGTCCTCCCTAATCTTGAAAGCTTGGTGTATGAGCTTTCAATTATGAACTACTATACCAGCAAGAGGTTAGATCGGGATTCCAAACATCTCCACATTTCAGGGATAGCTCCTGTCTTACTTATATTTATGAAGCGCTTGGGTTTTACTATCATGGATCTTAAACAAATTCGAATAGACTCGAATGGAAATTCTCTAGAGTTAGAGGGACAAGAGGTTTCTAGGGCAGATATTCTCCCCGGTGTAAAAATTCTTTTTTTTAAAAAAGGAGATACAACAGTGAGAGAGCTTAGTTTTTTTAGTATAACTTTAAATAATTCTTCGGGTGACCAAGTTTCTTCTGAAGGCAAATATTTACAATCCCAAGGAAGATTTAACTTAATTTTAAAATCTGCGGAGTATATATTACATACCGAAGAGTTTCGTGAATTTATTACGTCAATTTTAAAGAAAACGGATCGTATCATTGAAGATGAATCAGGTATTCCTTTACGGCTCTTTTCAACTGAAGATTGGACTCCTAAGGTATTCGGGAGATACATTGGAAGGATTCCCCTCAAAAAAACTCCAAATGTGCCATACCAGTCTGATCTAGCATCTCTCTTCAAAGCAGAAAAACCGGTATTGCTCCCATTTAATTTTGGATATGGAGTCTTGCGGGGTAAGGGAAAATCAAATATTATCTTTTTAAAAAGAAAGTAGATTCGTGATTGACTTATTATACTTTTAGTACAATTGCTACAAAATACAAATCCCAGTAATCTATCTGTATTTCTAGGACATTCGGTTTACAGGGTAGCAATAAAGATGGAAGTTATTCATGGCAGATGAAAACATAGCGGCTCAATTTGATTTTGATGCATATTTTAGAAACTTGCTTGTAAAAGCTTATGATAGAGAATCCAGAATGTTAAAATTAGATGTCACTATCCCTGAGCAATATGAGAGAGATATGAAATCATTCTCTCAAAAGTTTTTTTCTGAAAATCCGTTTGAACTCGTTGGAGAAGATTTAGAAGAATTTTTTATAGAAGGAAAGCTTTTAAAGAGGATTCGTTTAGATAGAAGACCATCTACCTATCTCAGTCTTTTTCGGTTGGTAGAAATGTACAGACAAGAGCTTGAAAGTATCCGAGTGGATATTTCAGACTTGGCTAAGGTCTTCAAAGAAGACAGGGCAGGTACAGACAATGATTTGGCATTGAAAGAGACCCTTTCAGCAGGACGAGTCTACCAGAGGTTGACATCCCTTGCTCAAAACTTTCATGCAAAACTTATCCGAAATGTGAACCAATCACTGAAAGAAACCAAAATAGCAATGGGATCAGATGGGTTTTTGAATTTACGTAAGGTCAATGGTGATTCTTATATATCTTCCATTTTAAACCCTGACTATACTAGTATGCTCAACAATAGCCTTTTTCTAATTGCCATTTCTAAAAGAATTCGTCAGCACAAGCTAGCAATTATGGAGAAAAAATAAAAATGAAGTATTTACCTTTAATCCTTATCATAGTAACATTTGCCATATCTGCGGAACCTACAGATTGCATACAAAAATCTAAAGAAAATTATAAATCAGAAAAAGTAGCCTGTGGAAATTTATTTGGTGTAGAAAACTCAAACTGCATAGAAACAGCAAAAGAAAAATTGAGAGAAGCGAATCTTGATTGTAAAGCAAAGTTAGTTGATTGTATTTCAAAAGCTAATGTGGCAAAAAATGATTCCAAAAAATCATGTTCTGGTAAGGAATCATCAGAGAAAACTAGCTGTATTAAGATGTCCGAAGAAGAGTTTGTTAAATCAAAGTATGGGTGTAGAAAAATTTAAACTTTGAATTTATGTACTACATTGCAATTTCGTCTTGCAAACAGCTTTTATTCATTTTAGTTTCAATATACCTAAATTCAGCATTACAATCCCAAGACTATTTTTCTTATTCAAAAGAAAACGCAAATAATTCTATAGAATATAATAGAGTAGTCCATTTTCTCAATAAAAATACTACTTATTTCAAAAAGTATCATCTAACCCGTGAGGAAGAAAAGATACTAGATTACCTCCATCTCTATGCAGTACACGCTCCAGAGCTAAAGGGGAGTGATTCATTTTTACAATCAATTCTTAGTAATACACCAAGTTCCAGCTCTGGGATTATAAGAAAAACTTTAGAAATAGTAATCACAGCATTCCCCAATAGATTTACTTCACAAGTAGTTAAGCTCGCAAAAGAAACTTCAGACTATAGGATTCTTTTTTTATCTGCCCTATACTTAAAAGAATCAGGGGAGCATCCAGAATTTTTAATTCATAAACTAAATCAGTTTTCAAATAAGTACAATGAGCTCTTCTATGAAAAACCCAGTGTTAAACTTCCTCCTATTGATGATTTATTAGAAATCCAAGAAAATTTAAATGAATGGATTATTTTTGCGTTCCGGGATAAGGCTTCTGGATTTCTAATTATAAGAAATCCAGAAAATAGGTTTGTATCAAAAGAAGGAAAAATATTGAAAATTCCATTTATGGCTAAATCTGTAGTACAACTTCCATTTTATGCACCTATGGGTGATACTCCACAGGGTGTTTACAGGATTTTGGGAACAACAAAGTCTTCTAATCCCCGAATAGGTCCCACGCCTGTAGTACGATTAGGATTGCCAATTGAAATATCTGTCCAAACATTTTTTCCTGAATCTGTAAAATCGGAATGGAGTACTGAGGTAATCCAAAAATTTTTTCCTAAAAGTTGGGAGAGGTATGATGGAATTTTGCAGTCTTATCATGCTGGATGGAATGGGAGGAGTGGGATTTGGGTTCATGGGAGCACATTAGATCCAGATAAGTTTACAAATTTTACTGGAAGCAAAGTGCATACTTTGACCTATGGGTGCATTGCATTGCCTGAAGTTTGGAAAGAGGGGAATCTGAAAAAAAGTGATCAGAGAACCTTAGTTTCTATAATTGGAAGTGGAAAGGGATATTTATTACTTTTTGATCTGGAAGGAAAGGAATGGGAAGAATTGGAAGATAGCCTTAAAACTAAAAAAGCCCCATAGAATGGGGCTTTAAAACACGACTTGCTTGTTTTATTTTCAGATGAGTCTAACTTGTGCTGCTGCTGGACCTTTCTTTCCATTTACAATGTTGAACTCTACTCTTTCCCCATCCTTTAATTGCTTAAAACCATCAGAAACGATTTCTGAATAGTGAACAAATATATCATCTCCGCCATCGATAGAAATGAATCCGTAACCCTTAGTTTTGTTAAACCACTTAACAGTTCCTTGTGCCATTATGCTAATGCTCCTTTTGTGGGTAAAGTAGACATTTAGCGAGGAAAACCAGTTAAATTTGGAGAGTGCTGCTCGTGGGAGGGGGGGACTATCCGAAAACTTATACTACTAAACTTGCTAATGACTTTTAGATTATACCCTTGGAGACAGTTTTATTTTAGTACTTTAGAAAGTAAAGAAAAAAAGAATATTTATAATAAAAATCTTTTTTATTTTTTAAAAATCGCATTTTGCCATTCCCCAAGGGGTTGTGGGTAATTGGAATACCCTACAGTATTTTTATCGGGGTCTTGGAAGTAGAAACTGTATTCAGTGGTAGATGTGGTCGGAGGTAGTTTGTCAATGAATAGGATTGCAGGATCAATAGCTTTTAAGGAGAGAACTAGGGCTTCGGGGGCTTTAGAATAGGTTCTCTTTTCAATCATAAGTATGATATTCTCTTGGATTAAAAGCCATCCCGATCTCTTAGCGTTGTTTTCGTCATACTTCCACTCAAGAAAACTCAGTCCAGGAAGCTTTGAATAGAACTCCACCATCTTTTCTAGATGGGGAGTGCCTATGGCAATGTGATGAAGAGTATCCAAGCCCCTACTGGATGATGTCTATGATTTTATCCATGATACTCATCAAATCAAAATCTTTAGGAGTAAATACTTCTCGTACGCCTAAGGATTTTAATCCTGAAAAATCGGACTCAGGTATGATCCCTCCAAATACAACTGGGATATGATCCTTTGCTTTGTAGTGAATGAGCTCTTTCATGATGTGGTCTGCAATTTCATTGTGGGAACCTGAAAGGATAGAAATCCCAATGACATCAGCATTTTCCTCTACTGCACATTGGACTATCTCTTCAGGTGTAAGACGAATCCCTGAGTAGATAACGTCAAATCCAGCATGTTTTGCGGAAATAGCTATCATTTCAGCACCGTTGGAATGACCATCCAATCCTGGCTTGCCTACAACCATTTTGGGTCTATGGCCTTTTTTTGTTAGGAAGCTTTCTACTTTGGCTCGAACTTGGTTTACTTTCTCATTTTCTATTTTTAGAATTTGACCCTCTACACCAGTGGCGGGTTGGTAGGTTCCAAAAACTTCTCGCAAACAATCAGACCACTCACCAGTTGTAATACCAGCTTTTGCACATTCGATTGATGCGGGGAACATATTCTCATTGTTTTTGGCCGCATGTTTTAATTTTTCAAGTGCTGCTTTTGCTTTTGCTTCGTCACGTTTAGAAATGGCAGACTCCAAAGCATTCAAAGTGAGTTGGGCAGAAGCGGGATCAACTTTAAAAATACCACCATCCGAGTCAGTCATGAGGGGGGATTTGATGCCCTCCGTCCATTTGTTTTTACCCACGATGACTTGCTCACCTAAATTGATCTTAGACATTCGGTCAGATTGGCTTTTGACCAGTTGGCTTTTTAAATATCCGTTTTCAATGGCTTTGATTGCACCACCCATATCTAGAATTTTTTGTATTTCAGAATAGGCGTCTTTTTTGAGCTGGTTTACTTTGCTTTCAATGACTTTGGAACCATCGAATATGTCAGGGTATTCTAAGAGGTCAGACTCATACGCCAGTATTTGCTGGAGGCGGAGTGACCATTGCTGGTCCCAGGGGCGGGGTAGGCTGAGTGCTTCATTCCATGCGGGCAATTGCAGAGCCCTACACCTTGCATTTCTCGAAAGGGTGACGCCAAGGGATTCTAGGATGATTCTCCATGCATTGTTTTCAGGTTGTTCTTCAGTGAGACCAAGGGAGTTCACCTGAACGCCATATCGGAACATTCTGTACTTGGGGTTTTTGACTTTGTATCGATCCCGAGTGATTTCTTCCCACATTTCTGTAAAAGCACGCATCTTACACATTTCTTCCACAAAACGCATTCCCGCATTGACAAAGAAAGATATACGCCCAACACAGCGTTCGAATTCTTCTTCATTGAAACAGTTTCTCTCTTTGATAGCATCTAAGATACTGATGGCTGTTGCCAAAGCAAACGCTAACTCCTGAACGGGAGTGGCTCCTGCTTCTTGGAGATGGTAGGAACAAATATTAGATGGATTCCATTTGGGAACATTTCGTAGACAATATTCATACATATCCACAATCATTCGGATGGATTCGTTGGGTGGAAAAATATAAGTTCCACGAGCCAAGTATTCTTTTATAATATCGTTTTGGGTGGTTCCTTCTAGTTTTGTAGTAGAGACACCCTGTTCATCTGCTAGGGCAATGTAGAGAGACAATAGCCACATGGAAGTAGCATTGATGGTCATGGATGTATTCATTTCCCCTATAGGAATCTGGTCGAAGAGAACTCTAAAGTCTTCTAGAGAATTGATAGGAACGCCAACCTTTCCTATTTCAGGTTTGGCAATAGAATGGTTGGAACTGTATCCACATTGGGTGGGCAAGTCAAAGGCAATGGAAAGACCTGTTTGCCCTTTCGAAAGATTTTTCCGAAACAACTCATTAGAAGATCGAGCATTGGTATGTCCTGCATAGGTTCTAAATATCCAGGGCTTATCTTTTGTGGAATCCCCTGTTTCGGTGTATAGTGCGTGAGATTGCTTGTTTTCCATAGTTTTCTAAGGATCATTCGAAAATATTATATTAAAATTTCAGCTATATTTTTAAATGGTAACAAAAAAAACCATGTTACTTGAGAGAGAAGACAAACCGGGGATCTTTCAAACACTAATTTCCACACTATTTTTAACAGTTCTACTATCTGTAGTGTACTACATGAAGGGTGATATTTTCACACCCCAGACCATTGAAATTCTTGCTAATATCAAATCCCTAAGTGAATTGGGTACTTCTAGGTTTTATACTGATCCTGTTCCCACACTTCTATTAAATTTATTTAGAAAATTTTCTTCTACTTCCTATGTTGTTCCCTACAAAGTTTTACTTTCTTTCACATTTAGTTTATTTTTACATTATTCATTGTTAGTATTTTATAGAAAAAAGTGGAAGGTGTACCATTTTTTTCTAGTATATTTCGTTGCTTTCCTCCCATTTTCTTTTTACCTGCCTTTTTCGTATTTCAAAGAGTTAATTTGTCTTACAATAATCTTGTACTTAATCTATGTTTTCAAATTTGAAAAGATCCAAGATCTCATAAATATAATATTTTTTACTTTAATTGCATTTTTCTCAGATATGAGCCTTTTTTTCTCTGCGTACTTGATTTATATTTTGATTGTAACTTTTCAAAAAATGCAGGAAAAGAAATCCAAAACAACGGTATTTTTCAAAAAGAAAAATATTCCTTTTAGAATTCTTATGATTTACCTAGGTGTATTGGTTGTTTCTTTGGCGCTCATTGCATTCTTTGATTTTTATGGACAAGGTTCGCTATTGATTGTATTTAAAAAATTATTAGAAGTATTGGGTAAGGTTGTGCCTATCTTTGTTTTGTTTTATATATTGCAATTTGTCATCAAATTAGAGGAGGGGGCACAAGAGTATGTAGGGGCTCTTGTGATTCTTTTTCTACTTTTGGGCTCGGGGTACTATACATTTAACATTGCTCAGCAACAAGTGTTTGAGGGTATAAATAAAATTGAATCTGAAGTTTTATCCCTACGAACTATTGGAAAATTACCACCTCAAAATACTTTTTTTGGTAGAAAATCCATACGGGATCCATTGTACTACAAATCTGGTTTGATGATAAGTTCTGAAAGTATTAAGCTAATGGAAGCTGATGACTACCTAATATTAGAAAATCTTAAGGGAACCGAAAGGCAGTATTTAGATAGAAAGAATATTCCTCCTTCTAAATTTGTGCCTTATTATTTCATTAATTCTACTACCATTCTTCTATCCAAAGATTTTATCAATAGGGTTCTAAATGATCCCGATGAAAGTGATCTTAAAAAATCTATTTCCCAACAATTAGAGTCAATGAAACCAGTCTCTCCTTCGCCTTCCGAATCGTACTATCGGTTTATGGGAAAGATTTTTAGACTATAAATCATGCGACCATTGTCCACGAAATCTGCAAATGGTCTCCCATTTGATAAAGAGTATTGGGATGATATGTATGCAGAAGATGAAGAATCCGTAATTGATGGGATCTTTAATGCGGAAAACCATGCCAACTATGTATTTGAGCTATTTTCACTAATGGAAGTTAAAATTCGAAGCATAGGTGATATTGGCTTTGGGTTGGGTGTACTACTAAAAGAATTTGTACTACGATTTAAGCCCAATAGAGTAGTAGCTATTGATCCATCTGAGGAATCTATCAATAGGCTATTAAAAGAAAAGTGGCATAAAAAACTTGCTATTGCAATTAAGCAGAGTACTATAGAAAATTATGATACTAGCTATTTAAAGAAAAATCCATTAGACTTAGTGATTTGTAATTCAGTACTACAATACTTGCCAAAAAATAATGTTGAGAGTGCTTTTGAAAAACTTGCTCATATATCTAAATATGTATATGTTTCTATTCCCACTGCAAAAGATTATGAGTACATGAAAAAAGAGCTAAATTTTACGGATCCTTATGCATACTCTAGGGATAGAAAATTTTACTTAAAATCTTGGAAAAATCATTTTTACGCTGTTTCCCATAATATATTAGAAAGTAAATACACTGTAAAGAAGTCACCATTCTTATTTGAATTGTTTAGATATTAATGAATAAAGCCAGATATATTTTATATACGTTTGTACTATTAATTGCTGTAATATTATATTTTCAATCAATCAATCCCTCTTCTCGTGTAGAGTATCAAAAAGAATTTAATAAAGATAAAACGTATGGTGCAATTTCTATGGATATCACTGGAGATGTAACTAAAAAGATAAATGCATCTAATGAGCTAATTCCAGTGATTGAATCTGAAAAGATTTACAGTGGGGAGACTATCCTTACATCTAATGATTCAACTTGTTACTTATTTTTCCCCTCAGAAACAAATATAAAACTATTCCCAAATACCGAATTAATCATTCGAAGAATGTCTTACGAAAAAGAAGGAATCATAGATGAATTATTTCTAAAAAGGGGGGCTTTACTTGTTAAGTCTTCAAAGAGAAAAGTAAATGATCATTTCACTATACTTACTCCTTCTCTGATAGTGGGGGTGAGGGGGATGGAGGCAAAGATTTCTGTAAACCCAATTATTTCAGGTAAAGAAATATCTAAAGTTATTTCTTTAGAAGGCAATACATATGTAACACAACAAAGGGATGGAATTCCCTTGACATCTGAGCCCATTTGCAATCTGTTCAATGACGAGATGGCGATAGAAGATGGGTTTGGTGGAAATATGGACAAAATACCTATTTCAGTTGGAGAGTTTGTTCAGGAATCTGTAAGTTCATACAATTATACAGAGCTAGATTTGGTACGACTGTACAAACGCTCAGAAATAGAAAAAATAGTAATGCAGGATGGAAGTATTTATAGGGGCGTTATGACAGGTATGAATAACGAAAGCCTATATATTCATACCTTATCTGCACAAAGAAAAATAGAGAAAAATCAGGTTAAGCACCTAGATGCAGAAAAACTAAAATTTCCCTAATAAACAAAAGATTCTTAAACTATATTTTCAATACCCGTACTCAAATCTTGGATTTGGAGAATAGACTCTTTGATTTTGCTGAGATGATCTGAACCAGGTGAAATAAGTACTCTCATACTTCTCTTAAGTTCGTGTAGCTCTTCATAGATAGAAGCAAGGAGATGAATATCTTTCGGCAAAAGTTCTCCGTAGTACTCCCTGACAAGGCGAGATAGACGAACGGGGATATCAAAATAGGTTAATTCTGTGATACTTATTTCATCAATGGTATAAAGTATCCAATTGATGATGGTAAGGGAAATTATCTTTTCAATCCTAGAAATATCTTCTTGTGTTGACTTAGATTCTAAACTTTTATAAAACTTTATTCTCTTTTCTAAATAATTTTGTAGGGTTCTATACTCAATATTCTTACTTTTAAACCCGTCCCATTTGCTCCTGAACTTTTGAAAATAGACTTCCCCATACACAGGCTTGCCCAATTCCATAAGATGTACTGCAGTGGGTTCAAAGATTTCCAACCTATAGAGAAGGGAATCTTTGTCTCCACTGATAAGGCTAACTTCTTCTGTAAAATGGTCATTTAAAATTGAATTGATATCATGTGTAAAAGAAGTTCGAATGTGATCCTGACCACTAGCAAGTAGGAAGAAATTCCTATCGGAAGAATCAGTAAAATCACCCCTTTCTCTAGAACCATAGTGTAGTACGAAAAATGGCTGAAAAGAATTTACCGTTTTCAAATCTTCTGAGAGGGAATTCCAAATTTCTGAGTTTAAATTATTCAAAGAATATCCTCATTCTAGCCAAATTTTCTAAAATAGCTTTGTATGCACGGTCTCTATCTTCATTGCTACGAAAGGGAAGGGATTTGATATTATTAAGATCATGGTAGATAATGTCTATTGAGGATTTATCAGGATTTTTTTTAATAGTAGATACAAAATCCAAATTGATTACTTCCGATTCACCGAGCTTTAACCACATAGCTAAAGCTAATATCGGATCAGACCCTACCTCAAAAAAGTACTTTTATACCAAATTCTGATTCTTTGTAGACCCACGAGAAACCTAAGGGAATCTCAAAATATTTTACTTGAACCTAATCTAACCCATGCGAAATAAAAATATGTCCAAGAATTTAGTAGTAATCCCTGCTTACAATGAAGAAGAAACCATGGAAGCTGTTGTAAAATCAGCAATTTCCCATTCAGATCTATGTGTTATCAATGATGCGTCTAAAGATAAAACCGGAGAAATCCTTAATCGTTTGCAATTGGAGTTCCCAAATCGCCTCTATGTTATCCATCATGAGAAGAATACCCATATTCCAGGGGGGATTCGGGATGGGATGGTCTTTGCTAGGGACAATCACTATGACTATGTGGTCACAATGGATGCAGGGCTTTCTCATGATCCTGATATGCTGCCCCAATTCTTCAATCACCAAGCCTGCGATGTTTTGATAGGCAAACGGGAGAAAGTGGAGGGAGTCCCCCTCTACAGAAAGGTGATTTCTTTTTTAGCGGCAAGGGTTTTAAACTATTGTATGTCAAAGGGTATTTTTGACATAGTGGGACCCAGGATTTCGGATTGTACTTCAGGGTATCGAAGGTACTCTAAGAGGGCGTTTACGGAAATAGCAAATGCAACTCTTGAGTCACGAGCCTTTGACTTTCACATGGAAGCCTTGACTCTCTGCTATCGTAATGGAGGATCTGTGGAAGAATTGGGTATTCATTATAAATTTTCCAATTCTTCTTTCAATCGTAGGGTTTTGAATCTGGCAATTGCCTATGCCTGGAAACTTCTCCGTAGAAAATGGGGCATCTCCTAAAAATATTAGATTTATTTTTAAATAAAATACTAGACTTTTTCTTTTCTATCCTATATTTCTAAATTTGTGGAAATTAGGAAGTATTGTGTTACTATCTCTTTATTTATCAATATTTTTATCTCCCCCTCTTTGTTTTCTGAAACTGTTCCATATAAGTACCATGACCAATCCTTTGGTAAACCTACTCTCCAAATAGATGATGCATTTCAGACCACCAAACTAGATGAATTTCTAAATATTTTAACAACTGATAATCCCAACGCAGAGTTTTCAGATCTACTTACATCAGGGGAGTTTTCAGTTCCTCCTGAGTCCCAATCAGGAAAAAAACTGAGTTTTGGGTACAACAACCAAACCTACTTTTTTTATTTCCGAATCCATGACACCCGAACAATACGCGATGAACTCTATCTCACTCTGGACTATCCCCCCCTTGATACCCTAGTGCTCACATGCCTGGATGCAAAAGGAGAGATTTCCCTTCTCCAGAAGTCTGGTGATCATACTCCATTCCAAGACTGGCCCGTGAAGTACAGAAAACCCAGTTTTTTTTTGGATACCAATATTAGGGAATGCTATCTAAAAGCCAATAGCAGTTCTTCTTTGCAGTTTGCCTTAGAGCTCAACTCCTTGGTTCACTTCAATGAAACCAACTTAAAAGACTATGTAACACAGTCTATTTATTTTGGTGCTATCATCTGTATGATAGTTTATAATCTGTTCTTGGGTACCTCTATTCGATTGAGCATGTACTTTTACTACACTGGATTTTTACTTTCCTATGCTCTTTATCAATTTGGAATATTAGGCTTGGGATTCACTCTATTTTGGAATAAAGCCACTATTTTTTGGATAGACTATTTACTTGTATATTTTCTATTATTTGGGTGTTTGTTTATTAATTTATTTTTCTTACAATTATTAAATATCAAAGTAATATTAAAAAAGTACAATAAGATAGGAATTTTCCTAATCTATTCTATACTAATAACAATTGTTATTTCCCATTTATTTCCCTATTCCACAAGCATTAGAATTGGAGTACTACTCCTTTTTCTAACAATTCTTTATGTTTTAGCTGGGGCAATCTACCTATCTTTTAAAAAAAATAAAATGGCTATCATCTATCTAACTGCATGGATTGTACTACTCATAGGAACTCTTTCCTTTATTTTTGTATCGCAAGGAATTATGGAGAGGAATTTTCTTTCTATCTATGGATCTCAGGTTGGATCTGTGATTGAGTTTATACTTCTCTCCCTCGCTATGGGCTATCGACTAAATCTCTTGCAAGAAAAGACGGCGGAAGACCTAAAACGTATCATCCAAGAAAAAGAAAGTCTTCTCAGTCAGGAACAGGAGAGGGCTGAAAAACAAGCAGAGCTATTACATCAGTTAGAACGGGAGAAAGAAAATGCTAAAACAGCGTACTTTCAATTGGAAGCTTCCCAAAAGAAATTGATCCAGTCTGATAAAATGATCACTTTGGGAACTATGGTTGCAGGGATAGCCCATGAGATCAATACACCCCTCGGTGCTATAAAAGCAAACTCAGAAAATATCCAAAAAAATATGGAAGACTTACTTGCTCTGTTGCATCCAAACCAAAAAGAATTTTTAGAGGAACATCGTGAAATTGTGCTACAAATTATGATCCTTACAGAAAATACGAATAAATCTCTATCTACCAAAGAAGTTCGTGCTTTGAAAAAAAAGGTGTTGGCGTATCTCGAAGAAAAAAATATCCAAAGTAATGAAGAGATGTGTGAAATGATCCTAGACTTATCTTTGGGGGAAAAGGTAGAATCATTAGAGAAATACTTAGTTCATCCTGATATCCAACTTATTTTAAAACTTGTGAACGCCATTTCTGGAGTGAATAAAAAATCTTCCGTTATTGGACTTGCAGCAGATAAGGTTTCTAAAATAGTAAAGTCTTTAAAATCATTTATGCACATTGACCAAAAAGAAGAGAAAGTATTAGCAAATATGATGGATGGAATGGAAACAGTTCTCACTATACTACAAAGCAAACTAAAATCAGGGGTTGAAGTTGTCACACAATACGAAGAAATCCCAAATATCTACTGTTATCCTGATGAACTTAACCAGATTTGGACTAACTTAATCCATAACTCCATCCAGGCTATGGATGGTCAGGGAACTATAAAAATTGAAATAAAAATGAATGCTGGAATGGAGCCTAAACCGGATATAGATAAGCGGGATCCTGCGTATGGTGGTGATTATATTGCTATTTCCATAGAAGACAATGGTCCCGGAATCCCTCCCGAGATACGTTCAAAGATATTCGAAGCATTCTTCACCACCAAAGCAGTGGGGGAGGGAAGTGGGCTGGGTCTGCATATCATTGGAAAAATATTAGAAAAACACAATGGATATTTAGAGCTAGACTCGGTTCTTGGTATGACAAAATTTTCTATAAAAATTCCTAGTATCACGGAGACAAGCTCTACATAAATCAATCCCGCAAGAAAGATAATTCTGCCTTTTCTTTTATGATAGACGTATCCTTAACCTCTACCATAAGGGCATCATCTGACGAGATTTTAATTTTTATTTTTCCTTCAAAATCAATTTCAGGGGATTGATTGACATACTTTGCGGTATATACCTTTTTATTATCTATTTTTAAGGTTACATGGCTACTGTCTATGGCTTCTATTTCCATAACAATATTTTTTACTCCCGTGTCCCCATCCCACTGAAGGGCAGACCATGTTCCTGAAATTTGGTCTAGTTTGTTGGATGCTAAAAAAGACCTTCTTCCCACTGCTCTTCTAGGTATAGAGCTTACCATTGATACAGGTTTAGAATACTCGCTATCAGCACCCATGAGTGTCTTACTTGTAACTGAAAATAAATAAAATATATTTTTTTCTGGAAGGGTAGAGAGAAATGAAGTGTTAGGGGCAGTTACTCTATCTATGAAGTTCCATTTCAACGCTCCGGGGACTTTGTACCATATATTGTACTCCTCCGCATTTTCAACTTTATCCCATTTTAGATTAACTTGCATTCCCAAGGGATCTAGTTTTGCTTCTAAGTTGATGGGAGAAGATAGTTTAGAGCTTCCACGACTGAGATTTGGATCAACAAAACCCATTGCATAATTAGAATAGGAGCCATATATATTATCTTTAGACTTTGAAATCACAGTGTAGTACTTTCTACCTCGAGATACGTTTATATCAGTAAAAAATTCTTTAGATGTGTTACCAATGGGAGTCCAAGCAGATTGATCAAATCTATAAACTAAATATTCTTTAGCTCCGTAGGCTTTTGACCATAGTAAATCAATTTTATCTCTATAATTTCCCATAGAAGCTTTTAAATTTTGAGGTGCTGATGGTTTGATCGCTATGGATGTTCTACCAACAGCAGAGTTAGAAGGATCTCCGTCTCCTGCTTGGTTATATGCCACAACAGTATAGATTTCAATGCCCCCATCTTTCTTTGCATTTTTATCCTCAAATTGGTTGATTTTTGTTCTTCCAGTGACTCTATAAATTCGGGAAATTGGATCATATTTATATACTATGTATCCAATTATGCTATCTTGGGGTTGCCATTCGAGTGTTATTTTGTCATAATACATTCCCACACTTGCCATAAGGCCGCTTACCCTTACAGGTACGGTGAGTTTGGTGAGTGTAGAATATCCAATGACTGCTCCTTCACTTTTTCCACTGACAGCATACTCTGAAACAGAAGTAAGTTTATAATTGTATGCCGTGTCTGGAGATACTCCTGTATCCTCAAAGTAAGTATTACTTGATAAGCCAACTAATTCATACTCATCCTCTTCTGGGTATGCACGATAAATTTCATAGCCAATAGCATTGGATACAGAAGTCCAAGAGAGAACTATTTTATCTGAATAGTTACCTTTAGTAGAATTTATTTCTGCAGGAGGTGAAATACTAGTATCGGTGATTAATTTGACCTCAGGGGTATTATCTGCATTTGGATTTACCTTAGTGACTGTGGTATTGGGATCTATTAGGTCAACCATAACATAAGCAGATTTACAAACTTTTGCTAAAAATCTATAATCTATATAACCAAATCCATTGTCCCCCCATGTAGTACCCCATGAGTTTTGAAATTTAAATGAATTGGTGCTATCATTGTACCCCACTATAGTAATTGCATGGCCTCCAAAGCTCTGGCCTTTTTGCTCTTTATAAATTGTTTTTCCTTTAAGATCATTAAAGCCTTCATCTACAAGTATTCCCACAACTATAGGTCTATTTTGAGCAAGCTGAGCTTTAATTTCAGAGGGATCATTGTATCGAACCTTTTGGAACTCTTTTGCTTTGAATTTAGAAGCAAGCTGCAATTGATCAGGGGAGGGTTGGCGAGTATAATTGTTTACATCGTATGGCATAAGATCTAAAGTCAATGCTCCTCGAGATACAATCAAAGACATAGCATCATGTATAGAGGAACCATTGTCTTTCCCACCATTGATTTGGTTATATATAAATGCGGGAGAAAACAATACTTTTGGATTTGGAGCTCCATTTTGGGTGTACTTCCAATTTTGGGAGTCTTTCCTTTCAATAAATTCGTGGTACGATTTATTAGCATATCCCGTACTCCATGCAACACAACTTCCCTGCATACCCTGGTTACCAATAGGAGGCATGTTGGGGGATAGATCTACTTCTGAAGGGAGTCCTCTATGTTTTACATATCTTGGATTGGCTTCTTTTACTGAACTGGCAAGCTCAAAAGAATCAGGTTTTAATCCTGTATAGAATCCCTGTGCGGAGATACTGAAGAATATGAATAAATAAATTAATATATATTTTATCATTTTAGTTCCTATTTATTTGAGTGCTTTTCTTACTTTTGCTTCATACTCTTTAGTGAACTCATGAATCGCAAATGGATTTGGTTCGTAGAGGGCTACAACGTTGATTAAATTTCCCTTGGGATCTTTTACTGCTTTATTAATAAAAAATAGTATATATTCACCCTCTTTGGGAGTAGCTTTTAGCCATTTTCCATATACATTAGGTAATACCATAAACGCTAAATCTAACTTGGATGGCATTGGAGATGGGGTTTTATATGCCTCCAAAACTTCACCTATGCAAGTTACAGATAGATCTCCACCAGATATTTTTTTTTCTCTTATTTTGGAGAGCTTTACTTTTGCCACATATTCTGAGTCACGAATCAATTCCTCTAAGCTAGGGGGTGTGGGGAGGGCTGAAAGGAACGACGTAGCCACAAACAGGAGAAAAACTAGAAAAAGACTTCTACTAACAAAAAATGAATAGATCGATATTGGCATCAAAGGCACTCCCTATGTTAAAAACAGACTCTTTCTAGATTAGACTTTAGGTTTACCTCTGAAAAGCAAGGAAAGAAAAAAATGATCTCCCTTCCTATCTTAAAGTTGAGAAAATATACTCCCATTTATAAAAATTTGTCCCCTCTCCATCCTATACTCATTTCGAAACTCCATGTTCAAATGGGGTATCCAAGGAGATCAAAATGAAAGTAGGTTTCACGGGAACAAGAAAGGGTTTGAGCGAACACCAAATGGAATTACTCCATCAGTTTTTTAAAGAAAATGAAATTTCAGAATTTCATCATGGGGACTCAATAGGAGCCGATACCCAAGCACACCAAATTTACTTAGCGGTTCATCCAGGTAAAAAGATTTTTTTGCATCCCACCACAAAGGATAGAGGGTTTAACAAGGCAGAAAATCTAGTGGAGTACACTGAGGAGCCCAATCCCCTCAAACGAAATGAGCGTATAGTTCGCATCTGCGACCTTATACTAGTTTGCCCAAAATCCATCCAACAAGAAGCCAGAAGCGGAACTTGGGCAACTTATAGATATGCTACTAAGATGAAGAAGAAAGTTCTGGTATTGATCTAGGAAAACTTTCAAAACAAATGAATCGCCTTGGCAAAGAGCCCCAACACTAAGGTCAAAACCAATTATGCTTCCTTTTCCTCCAAAATCGTTGTTTTAGATTTCTTTTCTAAAGGAACAAGTGGCTCTGTTTTTATTAGTTTTTTTAGATGCACGGCTATAGGAACTATCCATGCGAATGGAAATAAAAAGAATACGGATTCCCATTTCCCAAATACTCTATAGTAGTGACGTGGTTTGTCGGTATCTTTTCGACGTTCTTCATAGATAATAATATTTTTAGGCTTTAAATAATGGTTCCAATGGTCCATAAGAATAGAGATCCACATCCAAGGGATGTACATCAAAGTTTTGTGATATGCTTTGTATTTGAAAGGCTCAAAATGAACTTCACTTACTTTGTATTTTTTTTCATTGCTAAGATTGATGATGGGAACTATTTCTTCTTGCCCACAAAGCTCTTCTGCTAAGGATTCTCTTTGTTCTTTTGTAGAGAACCAATATTTTTGTTTGCCTGCGTCTAGCATATCTTGCATGGGTTTTTTAAAATGTAGGTCTACGTATTCCTGCCAATCTTTCTTTTTCCAGTTAGTTGTATCTAGTTGAGATACATCAATAGGCTTGCCTACATAGTAAATTAATTTTACGGGCAAAGAAAATGGAAGATTAGAAATAAATGGTATTACCGAAAGTAATAATGGACTCAAAGGCAGAAAAGGAATTCCTATCTTTTTTGCACCCCAAGCCCAATTGAAGGCAAAGGGGTGTGTGAGTTCAGCTCCAACGCAGACTGTGGGAATGATTTGAGCTTTGTGTTGTACTGCAAATTTCAAAAAGCTAGTATGAAATTCCTGAAGTTGGTAGCGACGATGCCATCCTTTTCCAATTCCAGGAACACCTTCAGGGTAGTACAGTACCAATTCATCATTGTCTAAAAGATTGGGAAAACTATCCCACTTGGCAGGATACATTCCAAATCTGGGACCCCATTGGTTGAAAAAAGGAATCTTAAAAAACCAGGGCTCGGCAAACCCTCTCACAAACCATTTTCTAGCATAATTTTTGGCTTGGAATATGTAATCTACAAACATGGCAGCATCCCAGGGCATCCCCATACCTGAATGGTTTTGGATGAGCAGGGCAGGTCTTTTTTCGGGTATATTTTCCAGACCGTAAAACTCTACACGGAAATATTTTTCCCGAAAGAAACCCATGACTGTTTGGGATAGATTTTTAGTATACTCTAAATTTAACCAATGATCGGGATGGCTTAGTTTTGGTTTAATCATGTTTTACAGCACCAGATTTTTTTTGAAAAGCACATCTTTAAAGAAGTTGCGGCCTTTTACGGAAATAGAAAGTATCTTTCCTCGAATCGCCTCTTCTGTAATACCTGTTTCTTTCATGAGATCATGGTTGAGAGATATCTGACCCACTGTCATGAAATTAATTAAATTTCCTGTCTTTCCTGCAGGTAATAGGGAATTTACTTCTTTGAAAAATTCATCAACTGTAAGACGTAGTCCACCGCTAATTTCGGGTAGGGGAGCACATCCATGGTCGGCTGTGATAACTAATATAAAGTTGTCACCGTAATTTTTCTTAAGCATTTCATGGATAAGCCCAATCTGCCTATCTGTTTCGGCAAAAACCTCTTTGGCTTCAAGGGATTCCCATCCAAATCCATGACCGGCAGCATCTGTTCCTTTTAAAGTTAAGTAAGCGAGATCTGTATGACCATCCTTGTGTTTACCTGTATCTAGTACCATAGTTTGCAGAGTTCTACGAAAGGTTTCTCCCTCCATTCGAACCTGTGCAGGGGTAGCCATAATCTCATTCCACATAGAAAGTAGAGCCTCTTTATTTGGCTTACCATATTGCTTCCAACCATTTGGGTATTCTTTTGTATAATTTTCATACACATTGAATTCAGAAGATTTGGGTGGAAGTGTGTAATACCTTGAATCTGTAACCCAGTCTCCATCTTTGTGGGCTAACCAGTATACAAAGTCTTTGTCTCCATTGTATGTTCCATTTTTAATTTGTAGACTTCCATGACCCGCCATTCCAATGGATGCACGGAGAGCGTAACACTGACTTATTACTTCGGAAAGATTTCCATTTTCAAAATCCAACACATCCGCAAAAGTTTCTGTTTTTAAATCTTCCGTGTTAACCTCAATTTCAGATGTGGCATAAATTTCATTCTTTACTATCTTACCATCTTCCAGCCTAAAAAATGTATTACCAACAACAGAAGTTTTTATTGGATAAGCTCCTGTTCCAATTGCCGCATGACCCACGGCAGTATGTGAATCCACATGCCCTACGCGAGCATTTGGAAAGTATGTAGATGTTTTTTTAATGAGTTCAATATTTTTTGGTATATCAGGATGTGCTTTGTAGTACTGTTGACCGCCTTGGTCAACTACAATGGTAACTATAATATCAGGCTTTTCTGTAGAGTTAGGATTTTTTAAAATTTTGGTAATGGCAGATGTCTCTACTCCATTGGGATTTCTGACTTTCATGATTTTAGCTAGAGTTGGTACAATGTGCTGTTGGTTAATGACATCAGAATTTTCTTCAATTTTAAACCATTTTTCCCCATGAAAAATGATTGGTATATTTGTATCATACGGATAATGAGTAGAATGGGATGTCTTACGAATTTTCATAGTTACAATATCATCTTTCTCAGAGTATTCCAGTTCAGAATTGCCTTGGAGGTCTTCTATTGTTCTGCCATAGCTTTTAAGATGTTTCACTAGATCTGATCTTAAATAGGTACCTGTGTTTTGTTGATTGATCCAAGCTGACTCTAAAACATTGAATTTTTCAGGAACCAAGTAAAGATCTATATCATCCCGAAGAGAGTGTTTAAACGAACTGAGATCTTCTGGAGCTTTGCACCCCAATAAAAAAAGAAAGAGGGTTATAAATAGAAGGGGATTGGGGTATAAAGAAAAATTCTGATTCCCCTTAGTGAATTTATAAGAAAATGCTTTCATAGATTAGTACCTGACTCTAGTTATTTCTGCCTATTGGATATTTTAAAACAAAAAAATAGAAAAGTATATGTTTTTATAAAAAATTCGCATCGGATTTAAGAACCAAATTCATGACAAAAAAATTCCAAATATCTACCTTGACAGATAAATAAGTATCTTTTTCATGACAGAGATTATGAGAGAAATTATTAAATTAGCCTGCACAGGATGCACTCAACCCGGCAAGTCAGCATATTTCATGACCAAAAATAAAAAAGCAAAGTCAGAAAAGTTAGTTACTAAAAAGTTTTGCAAATTTTGTAGAAAACACAATGATCACAAAGAGTCCAAAGTCTGATGGCAGCTAAACCTAGTTTTGATCCCAAATTCATCCAAGAGACCAAAGAGTCCCTGATGGAGAAAAAGACAAATCTCATGGTAAAGCTTAATACTTGGGAGGACAAAAGTTCTCCCTCGGGGCTAAAAGAAATGGGGGACATCGCAGATATGGCATCAGAAATCAATGAGGATGTTCTAAACTCCGTTCTCACTGAAAATGAAGTGGAACTCCTCAATTTAATTGAGCATGCTCTTCAAAAAATTGAAAAAGGAACCTATGGAATTTGTGAAGGAAGTAAGAAAAAAATTCCAGTTGCCCGTCTCAAGGCTATCCCATGGACACCCTACACTGTTGAATATGCAGAAATTGCTGCAAAATCCAAAGCAAGGATCCAGTTTGATAGAAGATCAGAGAATCAATCTTACAACCAACCCTTAGATACTAGTTTCGACGAATAAACCTACATTTTCAGTACAGCACTGAATTCCTTTCTTTTCTGAAAAGGGTCACATCTCCTTCCATTTATAAAGTACTATCATAACAACCTTACATATTTTCTTCTATCCCAATTTTTTGGTATATCTCCGTCAAGATAGGAATTGTACTTTTAGTAGTACATAAATATCTATTATTTATTAGCTCATCTTTAGCATGAAGTGCGTAAGGTAATTTAGGTAGCTTATGTAAAGATGATCAGTAAATAATAAGAAATTATATTATATTTATTCAAAAAATAAATAGGATTCTAGTCTGTTTACTTTGAGCTTGTAATATTTTTCTTACACCATAGGAAAAGAACATTGATTTTTTCTGAATAAGAAATATATTTAGAGCGTTGTGGGGGAGTTATGAAAAAAGTTAAATTGGTAGTGGATAAAGTTCCAGAGAGACATGAAATCAATTCTGAGTTTTATCCTGGATTTGCAAAGTATTTATCAGAAAAAGTATTTCCGGATGTGATCCATTCCTATTTTCGAGCAGAGATCAGGGGCATAGAAAATGTTCCCCTTCGTAAAGAGGGAGAGCCGCCCCGAATTTTTTATTCCAATCACTCAGGAATGTCTTTTCCTTGGGATGCCATTGTATTTAATTCTATCTACTGGGAAAAAACTGGGTACCATGCCAAGCGCCAAATCAGGGCTATGGTGGCTCCCATCCTCTCCGCATCTAAGGTGATGAATCCTTACCTCCTAGAAAAAATATGGAAGCGAATGGGTGGTGTAGATGCCACTTTAGAAAACTTTGAAGGACTCATGCGCCATGCGGATGGAGACATTCTCATCTATCCTGAGGGGGTTCCAGGGATTGGGAAAGGGTTTGACCGAAAGTATGAAATACAACAGTTTTCTACTTCTTTTCTACGAATGGCAATCCAGTACAAAGCCCAAATCATTCCATACTACACAATCAATGCAGAGTATTGCCACCCCTATTCATACAAGAATGACGACCTAAACACCTTGGTTCAAAAACTGGGGATTCCCATGATTCCTCTTTCCCCAATCACTGCACTGGTGCCTATTGCTCCCTTTTTATTTTATCTCAGCTTTCCTGTTAAAATGCAATTTATTATTGGGAAGCCCATCACTATTCATGAACGTTTTGGGGATAGAGATATCAATTCTATAAAGCGCCAGGAGATCATCCAGCTCAGAGATGAGTTACAATCTGATTACCAAAAAGAGATCAATCGTTTGGTGGGAATCTATGGGAATGATCCATTTGAAGTTTCTAGCCTTTTGGGAGAGCTTCAAAAAAAACCTGAACTTGCTGCTACGTTTTCCCCAGCAGCCTGGCCTTTTCTCATGACACATGCGTATCGCGTTTTTTTTGAAAACCAAAAGGAAATCAAAAAATTTGATCTACCGGGATTTCTAGAAATCATGATGATGAATGCAGATGTACTACCATTTATTACACCATTGTTGGGCTGGCCTCTTTTGTTTTTAACTAAAGATTTTAAGAATGATCTCTCTAGAAAAAATGAAAAATCTGAGAAAACAGCGGGTATCCAAAAGGCATACTTCGCAGGTGAAGAAAAAGAGAGAAGGACTAAATCTGTGAAAGTTAATATAGATCGCCGTAGACCCCTAACCTAAAATCCCCTATATTTTTAATGGGAGGGAAGTCTTTGGATCCTCCCATTAACTGCCTCTCCTGAATCTGAAAAAATGGGGACAATCCATTTTTTCAGTTGTAATTTCTCAATCATCCGAAAGCCTAGAAAGCAATGAATAACGATTCTATCAACCACGAAATCCTTTTGTTTATAGGGTTTAACTTCATGGTAATTCTTATGCTCTCTTTAGATCTAGGTTTACTTAGTAGAGGAAAAAATCATACTATGTCCATACGCAGAGCGGGTGTATGGACTCTTATTTGGATTACTCTATCTCTTCTATTTGCCTTTTTTATTTACCTATATGATACCAATCCAGAAGATCCCACTTCCTCTAAAACAAAGTCACTCGAGTACATTGCTGCCTATCTCTTAGAAAAATCGCTCTCTGTGGACAATCTTTTTGTATTTATTATGATCTTCCAAAAATACAAGATTGGGCCAGATCGACAACCCGATATTTTGAAATGGGGAATACTGGGAGCGGTAGTACTTAGAGCCATCATGATACTCATGGGAGCCGCACTTGTAGTACAATTTACTTGGATACTCTATGTATTTGGAGTCTTTTTAATTTATACAGCTATCAAGATGTTTTTACATAAAGAGGATAGTGCAGAAGAAGAATTTAATCCAGAATCCAGCCGAACTTTTCGTTTTTTAAGAAAGTTTATTCCAATGACTCACAAAAATGAAGGGTCTCATTTTTTTGTTCGCAGTGAAGGCAAGCTCTTGGCCACTCCTATGTTTGTTGTTTTGGTTTTAATTGAATTGAGTGATGTGATGTTTGCTTTTGATTCAATCCCTGCTGTATTCTCGGTGAGCCAAAATCCATTTATTGTGTATACATCTAATATATTTGCTATCTTAGGGCTTCGTTCTCTCTATTTTATGATCAGTGGAGTTATGGATTTATTTGAATATCTCCAAACTGGAGTTAGCTTTATTTTGGGGTTTGTGGGGATTAAGATGCTCTTGCCTCTGGGTTCAGAGTGGCTTGTAGGTTCAGTTGTATCTTCTGATTCCATTTGGGTCTCCCATGATAAATTTCATATCCCTATAGTAGTTTCTTTGTCTGTAATCATTGGAGTTCTACTGATCTCTATACTTGCCTCATTGCCAAAATATCTTCAAAAAACTAAAGGAGCCAATTTATGAAAAAATTTATTTTAGTAATTATAATCACTGCTTTTGTAGGAACAGGTATATATGCAAAGGAGGTTCCCAGTTCTGGAGAGATGATGTTTGATGTAGTCCCCATTCGTCCTTTAGGAATTGTATCACTTGCTTTTGGTACCACCCTTTTTATAGTGGCACTTCCGTTTAGTGTTCTCACTCCCAATCCTGAACAGGTCATACGTCAAAATGCAAAAAGACTCGTTATCTATCCCTTTCGATTTACATTCCAGCGTCCCATTGGGGAGTTTTATGGATATATGGAAGAAATAGAATACGTAACTGAATAAGGAGAAATCATGGAAGAGGCAAATTTTTCGGAATGGGAAAAAATAGCAAAAGAATCAGATTTAAAAGGCAAAGATATTCATTCCCTAAACTGGAAATCCCCAGAAGGAATTGTCTGGAAAACTCTATATACGTATGAAGATCTAGCCAAACTAGAATCAGTCAACTCAATGCCCGGTATTTTCCCCTATACAAGGGGACCTAGGGCTTCTATGTATGCCAATCATCCCTGGACCATACGCCAATACGCAGGGTTTTCTACTGCTGAAGAATCCAATGCATTCTATAGAAAAAATTTAGCAGCAGGTCAAAAGGGCTTGAGTGTGGCATTTGATCTTCCCACCCACAGAGGATATGATTCTGACCATGAGCGTGTGGTAGGGGACGTAGGAAAAGCGGGTGTAGCCATTGACTCTGTTGAAGATATGAAGATACTTTTTGACCAAATTCCACTCAAAGATATGTCTGTGTCTATGACCATGAACGGAGCCGTACTACCGATAATGGCAATGTTTATTGTGGCAGGTGAAGAACAGGGTGCTAAGGTGTCTGAGTTATCAGGAACTATACAAAATGATATATTAAAGGAATTTATGGTTCGTAATACATATATTTATCCTCCTCTGCCATCTATGAAAATTATTGGAGATATCATTGAATACACATCTAAGAATATGCCTAGATTTAATTCCATCTCTATTTCTGGGTATCACATCCAAGAAGCAGGGGGGAATGCTGTTCAGGAACTTGCATATACCTTGGCGGATGGATTGGAGTATGTAAAAACTGCATTGGATAGGGGTTTGCATATAGATAGCTTTGCACCAAGGTTATCTTTTTTCTTTGGAATTGGTATGAACTTTTTTATGGAGATTGCCAAACTCCGTGCTGCTCGTTTTTTATGGGCAAAACTTATGAAACAGTTTAATCCTAAAAATCCAATGAGCTCTGCTCTCCGAACACATTGCCAAACATCGGGTTGGAGTTTAACAGAACAGGATCCTTACAATAACGTAGTACGTACTACGCTAGAGGCTTTAGCGGCAGTTTTAGGTGGTACGCAGTCTTTACACACAAATGCATTAGATGAAGCTGTTGCACTTCCAACAGAATTTTCTGCAAGAATTGCACGTAATACACAACTCATATTGCAAAATGAGTCTCAGGTAACTCGTGTGATTGATCCATTGGGGGGATCTTATTTTATTGAATCTTTGACTGAATCTCTAGTGAAAGAAGCAGAGATGATCATTGAAGAAGTAGAAAAAATGGGTGGTATGGCTAAAGCGGTGGAAGCGGGCATACCCAAGCTAAAGATCGAAGAATCTGCCGCTAAACGCCAAGCAAATATTGACCAGGGCATAGAAGTGATTGTGGGAGTAAATAAGTTCAAACCCACAAAAATAGATGAAATGCAAATTTTGGAAGTGGACAACACAGCTGTCAGGGAAAACCAAATTACCCGTCTAAAGGAAATCAAAGCCAAAAGAAATACAAAAGAAGTGGAAGAGATTTTAGATAAAATCACGGAAGCTTCTAAAACAGGTAAGGGAAACTTATTAGAACTAGCAGTGGATGCAGCAAGAAAAAGGGCTACACTCGGTGAAATATCCTATGCAATGGAAAAAGTATTTGGTCGTCACCAAGCTGAAATCAAAACTATCAGTGGTGTGTACTCCAATTTAAACCAAGACAATAAGCTTTTTAGCGATGTTCAGAAAAAAGTAGAAGAGCTTTCCAAGAAAATGGGAAGACGTCCCCGTATGCTAGTCGCTAAAATGGGTCAGGATGGACATGATAGAGGTGCAAAGGTGATATCCACTTCTTTTGCGGACATGGGTTTTGATATTGATGTGGCTCCTCTTTTTCAAACACCATCTGAGGTAGCAAAGCAAGCCATTGAGAATGATGTTCATATTATAGGAATATCTTCTCAGGCAGCGGGCCATAAAACATTGATTCCTGAGCTCTATGAAATACTTAAAAAAGAAAAAGCAGAGGATATCATGATTATAGCGGGAGGCGTAATACCTCAACAGGATTATGAGTTTCTATACAATCATGGGGTTGCAGCTATCTTTGGACCTGGAACTGTAATACCAGTAGCAGCCGATAAAATATTGGATATTTTGGCAAAAAAAGTAGGTTAGCACTGGATGGTGTTAGGGAGAGCGAATGGTAAAAAAAACACCACTCTCCCAAGTTTATTTTGTGCTATCATTCCTTAGTTTACTATTATTCGCTAGTCTATATCTTATTTCTTCTAAGCGAAATTATGAGATATCTACATCCTATTCAAACTTAGAAAAAGAAGGCTCAAAAGCATTTGGGACTATAAAAGAGTTTAATCTCACAGAAACCCAGGGAACAAAAAATTATATATATACATATTCTGTATCTGATGAATCAGGAAGATTGAGTGAAGTAGTAGAATATGTAGATCCAATTATTCATAAAAAATTGAGAATTGGAGATAGTATCATAGTCATTCGTACGACAAAAGACTTATTAGGTCAAAAAATATTAATTTCAAGAATTATAGGAAATAAAGGTAGAATCCCTGTAAATGGAATGATTGAAATATTTGCTAGTTTTGGAATGATTGTTTCTTTATTTTTGGGTTTTGTAAGTTTTATTTTGTACAAAAAGAAAGTATAATTACCGTATCAATAAATCATTCTACTTTGATTCTCATACCTTCGCTATGACTAGCAAATTCAGGAGCGTACATAGATTGAATAGTTGTAATACCATTTGAAAAAATTCCTTTTTGAGATACACGCAAGGGATACTCAAATATATGAATACCTTTAGGCAGTCTATCAAAGAAAAAGTTTGTAGAACCATCTCTAGTAGATTCATAAAAACTAAGTCCATCTCTAAATTTTGCTTTGGAAATTACATTCATCGGTTCAAACCCAGAAGCTCGCATATCTTTTAAATGAATAAATTCCATATCGGTATCTACTGTAATTTCAATCCTCACTTTTACAAGATCTCCTACCTTTAAGGGATTTGAAGATATTGGTAGTAGCGTAGTACCTTTGGGTGTGGTAGATTGGATAAAAAGTTTTTTATCAATTTTTAGCGGAGTTTTTGCAGGTTTTATCTTATCTAGTGCTTCAAAGTATTGCCAATAAACTGCACCAAAAGACATCCCTTTCGAAAAAGATTTTACTTTGATATTTCCCATAGTGCTAGTAATATCTTTTGGCAAAAGAGAAGTTTTAAAGTAGCCCGTACCAGCTTCTGTCTTACTTTCTGATGCACTATAGTTTATATTAGTCTCACCAATGTAAATTTCAGGTACTTCTATTTTCTTAAGCGAAGAATCACCTAGAAGTAGGGCATAAATTGCTTCTGCCGTAGATTTAGTACTGCTCCACTGATTGGATTGTTTATTTTTTAAAAGCCAAACCTTCATCTTTTCTAAAAATGGAGAAGCACCTTCTATTTCATAAAAGGTTTCTATGAGTAGACTCTGTGTTTCTACAGGCATTTCATACCAATCAAACGACCATCTAGATTTCCAATAATTTCCCAATTCATCTGAATGGATTGCATTTTCTTTGAGAGAATCTAATATTTTATTTGCTGTTTTTATATCCCCATTTCTATAAAATGTGAGTGCAATCATACCCTGAGAATAGTAAGAAGTTGTAAATTTATATTTTTTAGCCTGTTTTAGAAAGAATTTATATGCTACCTCGTTTTTAACGGAGATTTTATATTCAGGAAAAAAACTTCTTGAATATAGATAATGTACTACAATAGGATTTAGATAATTATCATTTAATTTAGTAGTATCATTTTTTGTAAGACTAATGATTGCTTCATAATCTTCTAATAGTTGTTTATCTAAAAAGCGAATAGCGGATTCAGTAACTTTTTCAATTGGAAGATTTTTTTCTCCTGAGTATACACCAATTTTTTTTAGATGACCAAATCCGCTTAAAATGTATTGCGTAATAAAGCGATTTCCATTCATTCCTTTAAACCAACTCCATGATCCATCTATGGTTTGATTTTCTTTAATTTTTAAGAGTGCTCTATGCATTTCATCCATTGACTTCTTAGATTCAAAGAGTAGTGCAAGACGCTTTTTATTTTCTGATTCATTTTTAGCATTGATAATCCATGGTGTCTCTTCTAAGAGAAGGCTTTTCAGCTCTGAGTTTTTTTCCAAATTAGACAAAAGGGAGTTATTTAACTTGTCGGGGAGTGATCTCCAAGATTTAAAAACCTTTTCTATTTCAGGATTGGATTTAGAAATATGGAGTGAAAGAGTATTTGCGTAGTACCTATTAAAGGTTTGTTCCATACATTCGTAAGGATACTCTGCCAAATAAGGTAAAGATGATATTGCCATCCAAATTGGGTTTGAAGTATATTCAAGGGTTAATTTATGATGACGCAAAGATCCTGATTCTTCAGAGTCTAAAAGATTTTTAAATTGAAAGCTATGTACTCCTTTCCCGTTTATTGAAAGTGGGAGTGTATCTGTAACAAGCATTCGATTGGTTAAAATAGGTAAAATCATTTCTTCACCATCACTAAATTTACCACTTGTGGCATTTATGCGATACATGATTGAGTTTATTCCAGAAGGAATTTTTAATAGCCAAGATACTGTAGTACTTCCTTCACTTTTTACCTCAAATGAAGTTTCATATTCTCCTTTCTTTTTATTTTCTGAAGGTGTGAAAAGATTAGAGATATTTTTCATAGAAACAGGATCAAAAAGCTCAAGCTCAGTTTTACCCCATAAGGATTCATTAGAGAGATTTTTAATTTTTGCAGTAAATTCAATTGTATCACCTTCTCTAAAAAAACGAGGAGTATTTGGAACCACCATAAGGTTTTTTTGCGCTATTAGTTCATTTTTTACAAACCCATATTCTAAATTTTTAGTATGTGCAAAACCTAATAGTTTCCAAGTTGTAAGGCTATCTGGAAGTTTAAATGATATTAGAATATTTCCAGATTCATCAGTTCTGAGCTCTGGATAAAAAAATGCCGTTTCGCGAAAATCCGAGCGAATATTAGGAATAGGTAGTTTTTCAAGAGTAGTACTATCATTTTTTTTGGCTTTCTCAGAGTTTGGCGCAGGGGAAGGTGCATCTTCCATGATAGGTGATTCTGCCATTGTTCTACTCATTCTGCTATACACAACTGGTTGGATAAAACCAAATCTGTATCCAAAATAATTGATAGATCGATAAGATTTAGTTTGGTATGAATATGGATCGTTCCAATTAGAGGAGTAGAAAAAACCTTGGCTACTTTGAAAGCCATTTGTACTACCCCATGTTCGTGATGCATAGTATGTCGAGTAAATGTTAAAATTAAATTGATTCATTTTAAAAGAATCTAAAGAAGCATCGTAGAGAGTAGCAAGCATTTCCGCTGCCAATTTATCTTTCTTAAATCCTTCAATTTTAAGATTCCATTCCTCTTCTGACCCTGGTTGAACCTTATTTCGAAAAGACAAAAAGCTTATTTTAAGCTCCTTATCAGAGTGAGGTACAAGTATTGTCTCACTTTTTGTAAATAGTCTGTTATTAAAAATATATGTATAATGAATTCCAAAATTTCCACGCGCACTTTGTGTTACGGGAACATTTAGGGTTATCATTTCAGACTCATTTTTTTGAGGGTCTAGCCATTCGGATGAAATTATAGACCCACTTTGTTCTACCTCAAAAAGTGCGGGCCCCCTATAAAGATTACTAACTGTTAAATTAAGGGTATCTCCAACTTCTAAATTCTTTTTGGATAGATTAAAAAACTTATTATCTGGTACTGGAAGTTTTTTATCCTTTGAAGAATAAAGTGAAAAATACTTTAATTCTTTAGTTTCTCTTCCTAGTGAATCTTTACATGTAATTGTTGCGAGATACATTCCAGATTTCAACTTAGTTGATTCAGGAATAGTAATAGTATTACTTACACCTGAATTAAAAGATAAAGATAGAACTGATTCTTCTCGTTTCCAACTATCTTTTTCTAGTTCCCCCCCGTATGGATCAAGTGGAAGTTTTGAGTGCCATTCTTCTTTTGAATAGATAAGCCTATCTGGGGAATTCCAGACTCTATCTCTCAAAGGATATTGGGGTGACTGTAATCTAAAAATTTCAAATATTCCAGAGGTAGGTATAGGAATGCCAGAAAGATTTTTAGTTTCTATGGAAACAGTCTTAAAGTCTTCTTTATCTACAGAATCAGGAATTCCAGTAAATGTTCTAAGTGATACGGTTCCAACTGATAGACGCATACTATCAGAGACATTTTCACCATTTGTATCTGTGATATCTAATGAAATTATATATTGGAATACAGGTTCCGTTTCCAAGGAGATGGTTTCATCTGGTATCGCTTCAAATGAAAGCTGAAACTCACCATTAGAGCCTGTAGTCGAATCACCTACAGATACTAAAGTTTCAGGAGATACAGGAGGCATAAGTCCATATCTATTAAACCATCTAGGGAAGATAGCCTGTCGTTTAACAGTGTACTTAACTTTAGCATTATCTATGAAGGCTCCTGAGTATGCTTTTGCAGTACCTTTAAGAGTAATATTATCCTTTAAACGAAATTCAGTTTTTGGTGGATTAAGTTCAATTTTAAATTTTGGTCTCTTATATTCCTCTACTGAAACATAGGTATCCCCAAAATGTGTGGTACATTTTAAATGGTATCTACCTGTTAACCCAGTTGTTGGAATAATAAAACTACCACTTACAGAACCGAATTCATTTGTTTTTAAAATTAATTCAGAAACCATGACTCTATTTACATTAAAAAGCTGGATTGTAATAGGCTGGTCTGGTAGTACTCTATTTGTTTGACCAAGTGATTCAACTGGTATAGCTTTAAAGAAAAGTTTTTGAGAGGGTCGATAAATTGCTCGATCTGTAAAAAAGAAAGTCTTAATATTTTTTGATTCTTTAGGGATTTCTCCTCCTACAGATTGATAAAATAATCCTCTAAGTGTATTTCCTGCAGGGTTGAGAGGATTCCCAATGATGTACTTTTCATCTTTGTAGTCTACTTCCAAATGGAATTTCATATTGGATTTATCTAATATGGGAACATTAAAATAACCTTTAGAGTCAGATTTAAATATCTTATAATTAGATTCTTTGTACTTTGATGATACATTGTCGTACAATCCCTCAATCTGGGATATATTTACATTTGTTAGAGGCTCTCCTGTTAAACGATTTGTGAGATAAAATTCCATAGTGTCAACATTACTTCTATTTATATAGGCAACTTCTGAAATCACAAATGTATCAAAAGCAATTCCATTTTTTTGAGTGGTGAGTGTTTCCTCAGGCGTAGCAAAAACTATGAAATTTCCTTTGGGTAGGGGTGGAAAAATTATTTCGGAAGAATGGGTATTGAAGTCTGGTGGTGTTTCTAAATTGATTGAAAATTTTGAAACAGGTTGTTTTTTAGAGAAGTAATCAAATACTATAGTTTCATATGGAATATAACCAGATTTATTTCGCAATTCTTCGAAGAGTTTTTGGATACTTTGTTGGTCATCTTTCGAAAAAGTATGGATTAAAAAATTCGAAGATTTAATGTTTTTGTAGGTAAGTAGCATTGGGAATGATACGTTTGGAAGATTTGTTTTTTCTAGTTGGATTTGAATAGACTTTTCTTTAAGAGATTTTATTAGCGAACTACAATTATTTCCACCAAAGCTCTTAGGATATTCAAAAGTAGTAGCTAAACATATTTCAATTGCTTTTTTGGCTGAGTTGGAATTGAGATTTCCATACCTATGATTGTAAAGAGGAGCACTATCAGCAAATTCTTTGGCTATAAGATATGAAACTTCTGCCGAGGAAGGATTTGCTTCTACTTTATTTTTTAAAATATTTAAAGCATCCAGATAATATCTTTTTTTTTGGGGTTCTACAGATAAAGAGTAAATAATCGTATGACGTTTTAACTCAGCATCAATAAAAGCAGAGAGTTCATTTTTCGATTCAGGAGATTTTTTGATTTCTTCTAATCTAAAAGCTAGTAATTTCTGAAGCAGAAGCACAGTTTTATAAGAAAAAGAATTTTCTTCAATTTTAGAAATGGATGCTCCTATAAATTTTTCTGCCTCTGAATGGTAGAGTGAATAATCTAATTTAGAGTTTAGTGAAATCGTACTTTTAGATATATAAAATTTATCAATGGGAGATGTTAGGGTGGTCTCTTTGTTGGAATAAAAATCAATAGCTCTGTGAATTAGAAAGTCGTACAGAGTAGGTCTTTCGAAGTCCTGGTTTTTTTGGAAAGATAAAATAGGTTCTATTTTTTTGATTTCAGTGGTCTTTAGGAGAGCATCTTCCTCTAAAGACTTTTGGTAACACATAGAAGAATATTGGATGATAGTATTTAAATCCCATTTTCGTACATCAGGATCCTTTGTGTTTTGTACCTCTGTACGGTTCATAAAACGGTATCGATTTCCCTGGTAATAGTTCCAATACATTTCACCAAGAATTGAGTATAAAATTTGCTTTGTAGGAGCTTTTGCTGTTTTTACATCTTCTCTAAGTTGGTTGAAGGTAGAATAAAACTCTTCTTCTTCTAGATTTGACATGTACTTCAATTGGTGAATGATTGTTTTTATGAACATGGAAGAATTGTTTTCTTTTTTGGATCGATCATAAATAAGTTTTAAGATTTTAATTGCAGAACGGGGCTTTCCTTCCCCTTCCAATGTTTTCACTTTATCCCAACTATCTTCGTAAAACAATTCTGAATTCGAAGGAGAATCTACAGAACTTTTTTCTTTTTTTGGATCAGCTGAGATAGGAGAAGTGATTTGAAGTAAAATAAGTAGGATAAGGATTTGAAAGAAAGTAGTCATAAATGGGATCAATAAACCTATAAAATCTTTAATAGTAGTACACTTAGTATTACTGTTCGTAAAGACCAAAAAAAAGTGCGAATCCAGTTTGTATTTACAAGTCTGTGCACTGCTTCTATAGATAATTCTGAAGAGAGAACTCCGTGCATTGGCACTTGTAGAAAAAAAGTTGATGCCCATATAGCCAAAACCATGCCAAATAATATCCAACCCAAATTTGCACTCATAAATTCATTTTCTCCAAGAAGTAAAAAAGATGTCAGGATTTCAATACACATCACAGGTAATACAATATAAGTAATACGAATACTATGTAATGAGTGAAAAGAAGCAAAATTATCTTTTCCAACATTTTCAAAGAGTGGGTAGTGTACTACCTGAATACACCAAATTAGACCAGTCATAAATGTACAGCTAACCAAATTAAGCAGAAAAATATATTTCAATTTTATAACCCTATCATAGTCCCGATACCAGTGTTTGTGAAAAGTTCTAAGAGAATGGAATGCTCCAGTCTTCCGTCAATGATATGTGCATTTTTTACACCAAGTTCTAACGCCTTTGTACAACAATTTACTTTAGGAATCATGCCTCCAGATATCATACCAGTTGAAATATGCTCAGTAACCTCTTTTTTGCTGAGAGAATTTGCAAGAGTTCCATCTATTAAAACACCTTCTGTATCTGTGAGTAAAATCAGTTTCTCTGCACGGAGTGCTCCTGCAATTGCACCGGCCATAGTATCCGCATTGATGTTTAGCGTTTCTCCATTTTCGGACTCTGCTACTGGAGAGATAACGGGAATGAAGTCATTGGAGAGTAAACTTAGGATGAGGGAAGGATCTACTGACTTGATTTCACCTACCAGCCCCAAATCCACTATCTCCTGAACACCGCTTTCATTTGTGATTTCTAATTTATGAACTTCTGCAATACCAGTGCGACCATCTTTCCCGGAGATCCCCACAGATTTGCCCCCCTTTGAGGAAATAAGGCTTACTATCTCTTTATTAACCTTTCCCGATAGAACCATTTCTACAACTTCCATTGTGGGCTTATCTGTAATACGATGTCCCTGTACAAATTGAGAAGAAAGCTGGAGAGCTTTTAGAAAGTGATTGATCTCTGGCCCACCACCATGTACAATCACTGGTTGGATTCCTACGTATTTCAATAAAACTATATCGGTGGCAAATGATTCTTTGAGTTCCTCTCTCACCATGGCAGCTCCACCGTACTTGATTACAATTATTTTTTGGGAGAATTCGCGGATATAGGGAAGGGCTTCTAGGATGCTCTTCACCTGCGAGATTGCATTTTGCATGAAACATTAGTCCTCTGAAAGAAAGAATTGGAAATCAGGAGAAAGTGTCAAGAGAGAAGTTCAATAGCTAAAAAATAGATTTCAGGAGTTGGGCTGCAAATTATTAGTTTCTACATACAGGACACGAGAGCCCAATAGCTCTCCTCCTACTTCCACAGAGAGATTGTACCTTCCTGGAGATGTGAAAACTATCCCAGCAAGATTAAAAGTGAGTTCTATGGTTTGTTCTGGGCTAATGCTTTCGAGTTCACCATTTATGGGAATTACAATTTTATTTGTTTCCAGATGGAGAAGAGTGATAGCAAAGGAATATTTTCCTTTGATGTTTGTTAAAGACACATATATACCCCAAGGAGAGAAAGTTATGGGAAAACTTTGAGAAATAAACTTATCAAATGTTCCTATAATTCCCTTTTTATTGTTATTTTCAATGATGATTCGATCAGCAAATAGGATAGCGAGAAGAATGGGTTCTGTCATAAAATATAAGATTATTTTAGGAAATAGATTTGGATAGAGAATAAAAAATTAACCAAAAAAGAAGAGAAACCCGGATGTCCGCACTTACGGTCCCCGAGTAGGCGATGTGCCTAAAGACATGGTTCCCGAGTAGGGACATCACCTTGTCCCGTATTGAGGGATCGAGGGGAATTCTCCAAGGTGTTGCAATACTTTAAAGTTGTATAAGATCCTTACCTTGCAAACTGAAATGAACTAAAGTTAAATACATAGAGAATAGATTGAAGTATTGGAAGCTTCTGTTTCTTGCATGTATCAATAAAAGAACGTAATCGACAAAAGAATTCTCCACTCATAAAATTCCTAAAATACCCCGATATTTTATTCTTAACTTTGAACATCCTCAGTGCTCTCTTTAGCTAAATTATTATCAAACGGGACATCAGTAGTAAATAAGAATTTCAATATATCCTCTTTGTGCCGATCAATTCTTCTTAGTAAATTTACTACCTTTATTGTCTGAATTTATGGGATATGGGGAAATTCATCTATCCACTCTTTCCAAAAAGTAGCAAAAGAAGTAATACGAAATTCTTCCACTGTTTCGTAATCTTTTTTGCCCAGAAAATGAACCTGCGCAATACGAGTATTCGGGGACCTTTGTTTGAAGTACGTTAGCACAGGAGATATCTCTGTTTGGCTCCACTTACATTCGAGTGCAAGAAAAGATTCTCCATCCTTTAATAGAATAAAATCAATTTCTCTTCCCGATGTATCTTTAAAGTACCGCAGCTCCCAATCTTCTCCATAGTAATCTTCTCGGGAATGAATCCATTTTAAGAAATGTCCTGCAACTAAATTTTCAAATTTTTTAGAATTATCTTTGGATGCAGACCAAATCCAAAAGTACAATTTCTGTTCTTTTTTTAGAGCCCGTAAGCTAGGGAGCCCGAAGGGTGAGATTCGATAGATCAAGTATAGATTTTCAAGTACATGTAACCACCTATCTACTGTTTGGTGAGATACGTTTAAGTCTTCTCGGAGGGAATTGATTGACAGAGGACTTCCCACGCGTTGCGGAAGTGCCATTACTAGTCTTTCCATTTTTACAGTTTCTTGGATATGCTCAAGAGATCGAATCTCTTCTTCAATGAGTCTAGTTCTATAGCTACGAAACCATCTTTGGAAATATATTTCCTTTCCCTCTGTGAAAGGTTCTGGAAAACCACTGAAAGTAAGAAGGGATTGCCAGTCTTTATTGGAGGTTAGATTCAACTCTTCTCCAGTAAATGGATGGAGACGATGTGCAAAATATCTTCCTTGTAGGGAATCGCCTCCATAATTATAATAATTCAATCTCGCTGATCCCGTCACTAGTACAGACCTCTTATTTGTAATACTATCTGAGAGACCTTTCAGTAAGCTTCGCCATTCGGGGTATTTATGAATTTCATCGAGAATAAGTAACTCTTTTATGGGAGGGAGCTTCCCTTCTAAAATCCTTTCTCTGTGCTCTGGGATATCCCAATTCAAATATCCTTTTTCACTCCCAATAGAAAGGGCAAGCGAGGTCTTTCCTACTTGTCTGGGTCCTGATAACAAAACCATTTTCTTTTTGAGATCCTGTGTGATAGTATCGCTTATGAGTCTCTTTACCTTCATTTGTGTAAAATTTAACGTCTATCTTAAAATTGTCATGTAATTTTTTGGATGAATATGAAAATTTACACGATTAGAAATTATTAAAAGTAATACTCACAATTTTGGAAATCAGGAAATTAAACTTCCTTTAGGCATAAAATTCTTTGAATTTAAAAGCTCCATGAGATCTCCACCGACTCCCATAATCAGGAAATCTTCTTTTTCGCAATATGCAACTATAGATTCGGAGATATCAAATCCAGCGAGGATTCCGTATATTTTTTTACCTTTGTGCCTGGGAAACCAAAAAGGAAAGTCCTGAATATGTTGTTTTAATTGTAGTACATCTCTCTCCCGAACAGTGGTCTTCGTTGAATTTAAGAAAACAAAATCTTTATAAATTCCTACAGCATCAAATTCTTGGTTACGTCCCTCTTTTTTGAATTTAATGTTGATAGAAAATTCTTCCAATTCAAATCCAAATTTTTCCTGAATGATTCGGGGCATACTTGGTAGTACCAAATCTTCCACAATTGTGCCGAGCTTTCTCGACATCTCTCCAAATTTTTTGTTTAAATCTTTTATATTTAATTTTACTTCATCTTTGAAATCTTTCATTTCATCTTTGAATTCTTTCATTTCATTCTTGAAATCTTTCATTTCATCTTTGAAGTCCTTCATTTCATTCTTGAAATCTTTCATTTCATCTTTGAATTCTTTCATTTCATTCTTGAATTCTTTCATTTCTCTTTTGAATTCTTCATTGGAGTTATAGGCTTTATTGAATTCAATTCCAACTGATTGGATAAAGTTTTGGAGTGTTATTTCAAGACGGTCTATTCTCTCTTCTGTCGCAGGCATGCTTTCATTGGAAGGGAACTTGAAAACTTAGTCAAGATGATTTTTTTGCACAATTTAACTCTCCTAAAGTCTTAGTTCTATTTTTTATTCTCTCTGACAATAGCGATTGGATTTGAATGAGGGAGAATGATTGTAAATAAATTATAGTTCCTTTTATGACTTACTCAGGGAGAAACTATTATGCTAATTTTAATTACAATTATCCATTAAAAAAATATTTACCTTTTCCAATCAGCTCGGTTGTTTGGTTTAGGCAAATATTTTTCCAACAAAAACTAAAATGGAGGAGAAAATCTCATATACAAAATAAATCTGTAAGATTATAAAAAAAGGTTGTAAATCCATAATGTTCAAGAAAATAAAAGAAAATTTTGTAAAAGTTCTCATGATTAATGATTTCTCTATATGATAATTCGAATTTTTTTAATAAATCCGATCTTTTGAGATAAATTCAGAGAATCAAGGGAAAATAATGGTGACTAAATATATTTTTTTTCTACTTATTCATGGGCTTTGCACTGAAGTATATGCAGATTGGACAATTCAAAAAAATGAGAAATATATATTTCAGAAAATAAATGATGAAATTAGACCTATCTTACTTAATGATAATTTAGAAGATATTGTACTAGATTCAAATGTAATATTCTTGGAAGATAAAAATCTCCATGAAGATATCTTAAGTTTACTGAATTCAAAGGATTATATAGAAAGAGATACAGCAGGAAAATCTCCTAATTTTGGCTATAGTGAAAGCAAATATTGGGGATACTTTCGAATTTCTGAAGAGAGTAAAATATCCAAAGACTTTTATCTGACATTTAATTATCCTTTGCTTGATTTTATTTATGTTCATTGTTACAATGGAGTAAATTCTGTAGTACAATTTCAAGCTGGAGATCACATACCCCTAGAGAGTTGGAATCAAAAGTTTAGAAAGCCAAGTTTTAAAATTCCTAAAGAGACAAAAGAATGTTGGATAGAAGTTATATCAGAGACTACATATCAAGTATCTTTTGAAATTAATACTGAGAATAATTTTAATGAACTACAAAGTAAGGATATATTTGTTCAATCTTTGTACTATGGAGGATTAATTACTATATTTATATATAATTTTCTTCTCTTTATTTCCACAAAAAACTTCTTATATTTTTTATACTCCTTATTCCTAGCATCCTTTGCACTTTTCCAGCTTTCAATTAATGGATTTGGATTCATTTATATATGGCCTGAGTTTTCATTTAGATGGAATGATAGGGCTCTACATGTATTTTTATTTTTTACTGCAATTTCATCTTATCTTTTTTCATTTTCATTATTGGAAGTAAATTTAAAACCCAGAATATTGAAATTATCTATTATTATATTATTTATTAAGGTTCCGTATATTTTTTTTGTATATTTCTTATCCAGTCCTCTAGTTCTGGATAGTAAGTTATTAGAATATTTAAAGCTGAAGAAAATTTTGAATGATTCTTCTTGGAAGCACCTGCTATAAGTTCCAGTTTTGTAACTATGGAGATACAGATGAAGTCTTCCTCTAGCATCTGCCTTAATTCTAAATACAGTTTTTTATTAGTTAGATTAAAATAATCTATCCAGATTGATGTATCTACTAGGATCACTTTTTTTGTTTACCTCGAAGTTCCCTCGCAGTTATTTGAAATTCTACCTTACCTGCAAGATCAGCTAATTTCTTCAGCTTTTTCCTTCGTATCACTTCTTGTAGGGAAAAAATAACCACATCGGTCTTGGATTTAAAACCTAAAATAGATTGAGCCTCTTTGAAAAGTTCTTCGGGAATGTCAATTGTTGTGCGCATAATTCTATATAAATATATGCAATTTGATGTGTCAAATTCAAATAAATAGTCATAAAAAATATAATGAATATTTTCTAATTAATTTATTTTTATATACCATAGGAGATTTCAATCAAACATTCCAAAGGAAAATTACAGTTTGCTTATGGACTAAAAAAATCTAAAAAAAAACTTACTGACAAATAATTGATTCGGGATAGATTGCTACGTTGGAATCCCACCACTATGCAAGGCTACCAAATCCAGGAAACAATCTACCAGAGCGATCGTGTTATTGTGAGACGTGCAACTCGGGACTCGGATGGCAAATCCGTGGTTCTAAAGGCTTTAAACGGGGACTTTCCAAGTATCAGAGACATCACTCGGATCAAATATGAATTTGAGCTCTCAGAGAAGGCGATGGGAACGGGAATCGTAC
>Ga0209550_10000083_pt1 | contig 71098 bp, 78 predicted proteins | sample LauGreSuBDMM15SN_2_FD_187567 | JGI IMG/M metagenome (GOLD analysis project Ga0209550, IMG submission 187567) | Freshwater lake microbial communities from Lake Michigan, USA - Su13.BD.MM15.SN (SPAdes) (version 5) | ecosystem: Environmental > Aquatic > Freshwater > Lake | place: Lake Michigan... | reverse complement strand
TAACTAAATAACTAAATAACTAAATAAAGAAGTAAATAAAACCATAATAAATATATTTTATTATTAATAGTATGTTGGTGTTGTCTATTGACATTGGAATTACACATTTAGCACATTGTTTGGTATCTGTAACCGACACTTTTCAAATTATAGATTGGGACGTAATTGATTTACTTGGAAATCAACCCACATGTACTCATCATTGTAAAAAACAATGTAAACAACCCGCATTGTTTTTTAGAGACACTTCATTTTTTTGTAAGAAACACGCTCTTCAAATTCCTGCACTATCTGGATTAACTAAACCTGAATTGATAGAATTATGCAATAAGCATACAATTACACAATGTGATTCTAAAGAAAAAATGATAGAACAATTAAATTCTAAAAAATTAAACAATGTAATTAGAAAATCGGCAAAAACGTGTTCTGTGATTGATTTAGGAAAAGAATTAATGATTCAATATGAAAGATTTGAAAAAGTAGACATGGTCGTAATAGAAAATCAAATTGGACCTCTTGCAAATCGAATGAAAATGTTACAAGGAATGGTCGTACAATATTGGATTATGAGGAATGCACAAGTTACATGTGTATCTGCAGTAAATAAATTAAAATTATTTCACAGTGGTCCAACTACCTATGCACAACGTAAAAAAATAGGTATAGATTGTGTACGAAAATTAGTAGTAGCAAATAAATGGGAAACAGGCTTTGAAAAACATAAGAAAAAAGACGATTTGGCGGACACATTGTTACAATTAATTTGGTATTTAAACAATATAAATGCGGATTACTTAAAATTAATTGTTCTTATATAAACATAATGGACACAATCCAACTTGGCCCAAAATTAGATGGTTTAGAAGAAATTAAACTCAACTTTGATCCTATTGATTTGGGACCTTCCAATTCCTTTTCTGGTTCTAATGTTAATTTACCAGGAGTTGAACTCTTAATGAATACAAAAAAGAAAGAAACTACCGCAAATATTGAAATATCCGATTTAGATAAATTAGAAAGTGAATTGAATTCGTTGTCAGAAGTCAATACACCACGGGTAGAAATTCGGGAAGTAAAAGAAATTAGACAAGATAGATCCGACACACCCGGTATGGATTTTCCTCGAATTGATTTATCTAATGATATTGGATCTAGTTTTAAACCAAGTGTACAATTTGATAAACCAGTTAAGGTAGATAAGTCATGGGATGGATTCAAATCTATTAATTCAATTGATCCCGATAAGGTTGCTGCAAAAGAGAATCCTGCAGATACTCTCCGTGAAAAATTTAAAATGTTAAGAAAACTTGAAGATTTGGAAGGGAAAGGTGTAAGACTTACACGCAAATATACAATGGATTCATCTTTAGATGAAATGAAGGGTGAATATGAAAATATTGTTGCAGAGAAGGAAAAATCAAACAATGTAAAATTTCAAGGAAAAATGTTAATGGCAGCCATAACAGGTATTGAATTTTTGAATTCTAAATTTGATCCATTTGATATTAAGCTGGATGGTTGGGCAGAACAAGTAAATGAAAATATTAGTGATTATGATGAAATTTTTGCTGAATTACATGAAAAATATAGATCCAAGGCAAAGCTTGCTCCAGAGCTGAAGCTATTGTTCCAGTTGGGAGGCGGAGCAATTATGCTTCACATGACCAACACAATGTTCAAGTCATCCTTGCCTGGAATGGATGATATTATGAGACAAAATCCAGAATTAATGCAGAAATTTACGCAAGCTGCAGTAAATTCAATGGGAAATACAAATCCAGGATTTTCTGGATTTATGAATAATGTAATGCCAAATATGTCGCAGTCAAGTGCACCACCAACTTATGCAACACGTCCTCATCCTCCAAAAGATTATAGATCTGATCAAAGATCTGAACAAAGGCAAGACCAAAGACCTGACATGAGAGGTCCAACTGATATTAATGATATTTTGAGTGGATTGAAGCCAAAGCAAGGAGATGATGCAACGAGTACTGTTAGTTTGAGTGAATTAAAAGATATGAAGGACGGGTTAGGAATGGGTGCAAAGGTTCGCCGCAAGAAGTCGGATAAACATACAGTCAATTTAGATATATAAACATTATTTGATTTATAATATTTATGAAAAAATCTGTTTTCGGCATATAATATTATATAAAAATATTATACAAATTAATATTTTTATATAATATTATAATATATGCAATTTGCTGCTTTAGATAATTTGAAAATAATACCATATAAAACAATAACTAAATATATTGTAGTACATGATTTAATATTAGAACTTATTTATGAATCAGGTAATTTTTCTATGTCCGAGTCTGTTCCAAACAGACCACAAGTTTATATTGCTAACTTACATCATGGTCATTCACCAACGAACAACTATTGGGGTAATAGAATTAAGACTAAAAAATTACCAGAGTCCGAAAAAGGTTTAGGTATTAAATTGTTAGCATGGAGTGTTATAAATATAGATAAAATATTTCCCGAGTTAGAATACCCACCTGAATTGTGGTGTGGAAACTTTAACCCAGGTTTTAGGTATTGGATAAATAATAAAACCTTTTGGTCTAAATTAACAAATGAAACATATATGGATAATGAAGTTATAATACAGTGGGCCAATGATGAACTTAATGAAGATACAAGTAATAAAATAAGTAAAGTAGTAAAAATATATTATAACGATTTATTTTTAAATGGTGGAAAATGTAAAAAAAGTAAGAAATCTAAGATAAAATCTAAAAGAAAAAAATCAAGAAAAAATTAATAGTTTACATGTACATCATATTCATCGGTCTAGAACTTTATTAATTTATAATACTTCAAATATTATATGATTGAAAATAAAAAATGTAAAAGGTTCTGTGAAAAAGTTTTTATTCCTGAAAAAGAAATTGTCGAATTTAATTTTACAAAAAATAAAAAATATAAATACCAGACCATAAAAAATCTAAATAAAAAAAATAAATCATTAGCAAAAATACTTAAAAAAATGTACATGGGTACATGTAATCAAATATATTGTCAAAAAAGTTGTAAAAACAAAAAATGGTTAATTTCCTTTACTCAAAAAAGGAAAAGAAAATTAACAGAGCAAGGCGCAATTTCTGGTTGTAGAGATTTAATAAAAGAATTTCCAGGTACGTACAAAAATATTTAATTTACATATACATCATATTCATTGGTCCAGAACTTTCTTGTTTCAACAGTTTCTGAATAATATCCGTTGTAACTGTAAACGGAAACGAAACCTGGACATTTAATTCTTTTTCAAATAGATTACACGTTGGTTTCATAATACGGAACAAATTTAGTTTACTATAGATCGTTTCAATACATCGCTTCAATTCACGAACACCCTTTTCTTCATTTGTATACTTTTCAATAATATATTGTATTGATGCATCTGTAAATATAACATCTTCTGGTCTGAAATTAATATTTTTCTGAATAGAAGGAGACAAATAATCTTTTGAAATAATCATTTTCTGAGGAGTAGTATACCCTTCGGTTTGAATGACATACATACGATCTCTAAGAATTGGATTTACCTTTGCTCGTACATTGTAACTGAATATGAAAATGGCTCGGCTCAAATCAAATTCAATCTCGGCAAAGTATTTATCGTGAAATTTATCATTTTGAGAAGTATCTGTCAAATGTGTTAGAATACCAATGATTTCTTCACCTTTTGGTGTATCACTTACTTTATCTAATTCATCAAAATAGAATACAGGATTCATACATTTACATGTTTTCAAAGTATCTACAATTTTACCCCAAACACTTCCTTCATATGTAATCGAATGACCTTCCAGTGTACTACTGTCTGTTGCTCCACCAAGAGCGAAGAAGGCAAACGGTCGATTCAATATTTTACTAATTCCTTCTTTAACCAACGTAGTTTTACCAGTTCCCATTGGTCCTTCAAACGCAATACAAGTACCAGTTGATTTTGGGTTGGTAATAAGTTGCCCAATGTACTGCATAATTTGAATTTTTGCATCATTTAGACCATAGGTTGCTTTGTCGAGAATTGCTTTAGAATTTTCCATGAATTCATGACATTTTTCAACACCATCATCGATAGATACAGGTAGATCTTTATATACACCGAATGGTATTTCCATGAATGCATCAATCCAATATTTAATTTTATAGTATTCGCCTCCTTCAGTTTCACTTAAATGTGTCAATGCTTGCATCTTTTTGAGAGCAAATACTTTATATTCATTTGGAATATCAGATTCAATAAGACGAATACGCAATGGTTTAGGATCAATATTTGTAATAGATTCCAGTTTAGCCAGAAATGTAGTTTGTTCTTCTATTGACATTTTTGAAAAATATTTAGAATCTGTCGTTGTTTTGAAGGTGGTGAATTTTTCAAATTTTTTCAAATAAGATTCCTTCGTTTGTTCATCAAGTTTTGATTTACGTTTTTCATATTTTTTTTCTTCAATAACATACATTGCTTCTAGACTTTTAACAATTGGCAAATCCTTGTATAATGTTTTCATTTCTAACAATTTATCTAATGCTTCTTTTTGTTTTGGTAGAGTATTTTCAGGTACTATTTCATCTTCTGATTCAGATTCCGATTCTTCATATTCATCTTTAGATAATGTAAATGTTATATTCAAATTCAACGGATCTTTACTTTCTTCCTCTTCTTCTTCCTCTTCTTCTTCTTCCTCTTCTTCTTCTTCAACTTCTGATTCAGTACTTTCAGAAGAAGTAGTCGTATAGTCGTCGTCTTCTTCTTCTTCTTCTGACTCGGTGCTTTCAGAAGGAGGTAATGCAGCAACCTTTTTGTTCTTCATATGTCTAAAATTATATTCCTTTTTCATATTTTATAATAGTATAAAAGGATTTGTTCAAATCAATTTTAAAATGGTTTAAATATATTAAAAATTGATTTGAACAAAATATGTATGGTTATATATATAATGAGTAATCTTGTTCAAGATGCCAAAATTCTTGGAATTCAATTTAGTATTTTGTCTCCTGAAGAAATACGAAAATCCTCTGTAGCAAAAATTACCAATAGAGATACGTATATTAATAATAAACCTGTTCCAAACGGATTATTTGATTCTCGAATGGGTACAATTGAACCTGGTCCGATTTGTCCTACCGATGGACTTGATCATATTCAGTGTCCAGGATATTTTGGTCATATAGAATTAGCAAGACCTGTATTCTTCATACAATATTTAGATACAGTTATTTCTGTTATTAAAATGATTTGTATTCGGTGTAGTAAAATTCTGTTGGATAAACACAAATATCAATATTTACTTTCCTTTCCAAATGAAAAACGATGGAAAAAGGTACAAGATTTATGTAGTGGTATTAAACGATGTGGTGAAAATGATCATGGTTGTGGATGTATACAACCTATTAAATACAAACGTGAAGGCATAGCTACAGTAGTTGCTGAATGGGCTAAAATGAAAAATGTAGAAGATGATACTGTAAATAATATGAAAATTCCTCCTGAAATGTTTATGAAACTCTTTGCTAAAATATCAGATGAAGACATTTCCTTTATGGGATTAAGTCCTGTATGGTCTCATCCAGCATCAATGATTTGCTCTGTACTTCCTGTACCACCTCCGGCGGTTCGTCCTTCAGTGAAACAAGATTCGTCACAGCGTAGTGAGGATGATTTGAGTCATTTGTTGGTACAAATTGTAAAAACAAATAAGGCATTACAAGAAAAACTGGAAATTAAAAATGTGTCTGCAGGACAATTAGATGATTATCATACGCTGTTACAGTATTATATTGCCAGTATGGTAGATAATAAAATTCCTAATGCAAAACCGGCTCAACAGCGATCAGGACGTGCATTCAAATCCATTAAAGATCGATTGAATGGAAAAACCGGTCGTTTGCGTGGAAATTTGATGGGAAAACGTGTTGATTTCAGTGCTCGATCTGTTATTACTCCTGATCCAAATTTATCGATTCGAGAGTTGGGAGTTCCTTTGAAAATTGCTAAAAATATGACGAAACCAGTTGTAGTCAATGAACGCAATATTCATGCACTAACTGAACTTGTTCTAAATGGACCTGATAATTATCCTGGCGCAAAATTGATTGAAAAACAGAATGCAATCTTTAAATCTCTCAAATATGCAAACCGATCTTTAATTAAACTGGAAATAGGAGATATTGTACATAGACATATGATGGATGGAGATGTAATTCTATTTAACCGTCAACCAACTCTACACAGGATGAGTATGATGGGGCATAAAGTGCGTATTATGTATAAAGGAGATACGTTTCGCATGAATGTAGGAGATACAAAACCGTATAATGCTGATTTCGATGGTGATGAAATGAATTTACATATGCCGCAAAGTTTAGAAACTGAAACTGAACTGAGACATTTGGCTGCAGTACCATATCAAATAGTCAGTCCGGCATCCAGTTCTCCTATTATTGGAATTTTTCAGGATTCATTGGTAGGTGCATATGTATTCTCGCAAGAAGAAATTCAATTTACACCTCTTCAGGCTATGAAATTGTTAAATAAATGTAATCATATTGATCCTGCTATTTTTACAGAAAAGAAGATTACCAATTATAATATTCTATCTATGATTATTCCAGCAATGACTATTGCTTCAGATGGTGTAGTCATTAAAAATGGAAAATATATTAAAGGACAACTGAAAAAGGGTGTGTTAGGTGGAAATTCAAACGGTTTAATACATCGTATTTATAATGATTTTGGACATATTCAAACATGTGATTTCATAGATAATCTTCAATATATTGTGAATGAATATATGAAAACACACTCGTTTAGTGTTGGTATTAGTGATTTATATTTACCAATTAAAAATGGTCAAAGTTTGAAACAGGATATCAAGTCAAAAATTTATGAACATTATATTACAGTATCCAAACTAATTCAATCAGTACATCTAAATGAGTTTAAAAATGATACAGGTAAAACAAATTTGGAAGAATTTGAATTTCAAGTAAATAGTATTCTTGGTAAAGCAAATCAAGAATCTACCAAAATTGGTATTGATGCACTGGATAAATCCAATAGATTCAAAGGAATGGTAGATTCCGGTTCTAAAGGTTCCGATGTAAATATTGCCCAGATGGTTGCTTGTTTGGGACCGCAGCAAATCGACGGCAAACGTATTGATTACGGGTTTGATGATCGTACGCTACCTCATTTTACAAAATATGATGATCGACCTGAAGCACGTGGATTTGTTGCTTCATCATTCATAGAAGGGTTAACTCCTATTGAATTCTTCTTCCACGCAATGGGCGGTCGTATTGGTTTGATTGATACTGCAGTAAAAACTTCTACAACTGGTTATATTCAGCGCAGGTTGATTAAAGCGCTTGAAGATTGTATTACTGGTTATGATGGTACTGTTAGAAATTCAAAAAATAAAATTATGCAATTTAAATATGGTGATGATAATATTGATCCATGTAAAGTAGAAACACAATCAATACAATTATGTTCTATGAAACAAGAACAAATATATGCTCATTTTCATAGTAATTTTGAAGAATTTGCCGGAATATTTGATAAGGATACATTTCAACGGTACCAAGAACAGAAATTAGAATGTAATCATCATAGTAAAACTATTATTGAATATATGATACAAATACGTGATAAAATTATCAAAAATGTATTCAATTATACAAGTGAAAAATCATACAAAATATTAATACCTGTTAATTTTGCACACATTATTCAAAATATAAAAAATCAGGCAAATGCTTCTAAGGATTCCAGTATCGACATTACACCATTAGAAATTTATGAGTTAACAACTTCTTACTTAAAAAAATTAAGATCGCTCGGTTCCTATGCACCAACTGTACTATTTGAATTATTATTTGAATTCAACTTATCTCCTCGTGAATTAATATTATCACATCATTTGAATCGTGCATCTATTACTATTCTACTTGAAAATATTATACTTCATTATAAACAAGCTTTGGTAAATCCGGGTGAAATGGTTGGTATTATTGCTGCACAGTCTTGTGGTGAACCAACTACTCAGATGACATTGAATACTTTCCATTTTGCTGGTGTAGCAAGTAAAACAAATGTAACTCTTGGTGTACCGCGTATTGAAGAAATTTTATCCTTATCTACCACAATTAAACAACCATCGGATACAATTTATCTAAAAGAATTTGAACAACATGATTTGGAACGGGCAAAGACAATCATAAATATGATAGAACATACGAGATTAGTCGATATTGTATATTCGGCAAGTATTATATTTGAAAAGAATAGTCGCGATAGTAAATTAATTAAAGCCTGTATGGATATTGATTCTATACTCGATGGATGTACTACGGAAACTGAAAAACAGTATAGTACTGAATCTAAATGGGTGATTCGTTTAGTACTTGATAAAGAACAAATGTTTAATAAAAAGATAACAATGGATGATATCAATTTCACATTGAAACAGCAATATGCACGTGAAATTGAATGTATATATACAGATTATAATGAAGATGAATTAATATTCCGTATTCAATTGTTAACTAAAATTAATAAAAAGAATGTATACAAAGATATCGATGATATGTATAAATTAAAATCTATGCAAGAGCACATTTTGAATAGTACAATATTACGTGGTATTAAATATATTGAAAAAATTAATTTCCGAGAAGTTAAAAATATGTTGGTCAAAGAAAACGGTAATATTGTAATTAAAAATGAAAATAGTACACAACCTAAAATTTATGTACTGGATACTGTTGGTTCTAATTTAATTGATGTTCTTGGTTTAGATTATATTGATGCAACCAAAACTTACAGTAATGATATTCGAGAAATGGCACATGTACTTGGTATTGAAGCTGCACGTGAAAGTATTCTGAATGAATTTAAATATGTGATTTCTGCATCTGGTGGTTCGACTATTAATGATCATCATTTATCATTGCTGTGTGATCGTATGACATGTAATTCTAAATTGATTGCTATTTCGCGCCATGGTATCAATAATGATGATATTGGACCTATTGCCAAAGCATCTTTTGAAGAAACGCCTGAAATGTTATTGAAAGCGGCAATGTTTGCTGAATTTGAAACAGCGCGAGGTGTATCCTGTAATGTTATGTTAGGACAGCCAGGACAATATGGTACCAATGCTTTTGATATTATGACAGATATAGATCAATTGAAACATACTGAAATCAATACAAAACAGAAAGAAACTAAATTTAATATTGAAAGTTCAATGTGCGATGGAATTGAAATTAAAGAAAATTTGGGTAGTATCAATGATATAACAGAAAATAAAGAGTTTAGCGACATGGCATATGTATTAGATTTATAACTAATATAAATATATATAGATATTTAAATAAATGATAGATCATTTTTTTAAATATGAAATTAAAAAAAACGAAGAAAATATAAAATTATGGTGTAAAGATGTTTGTTATGTAAATGTTCCGCTTATTGAAAATGTATTTGAAATGTATTCGGAATATAAAAGTAGATTATATTCTGATTATGTAGAGACAAATTCATTTATACATCCATATATAAAAATTGTTATTTTGAATACGTATTGTGATGCAAAACAAAAACTAAATATATTAAAAAATGTATTTATTAAATATATACGAAAACGTAGAAAATCATATTCTACAACAGATTTATCTTTAAAACCATTAGAAGAGTTGCGTCCTAACGAATTAATAGATATCATGCACGATTATAAAAAATATACATTCCGAATTTTTGATTTATCCAATATTATATTTAATTCATTAATTAATTCAGACGAGCATCTTTTTTCGGTACCATTACGTGTTAAAAATCCGTATACAAATATTGCGTTTTCTGTAAAAAATTTGTATATTATATATTTTTGCATGTTAACACGTGGATTTATAATACATCCACTATTTTCATTATTCATGAAAGAAAATTTTAATTTAGCTATATTTTCATTGAAATATGAAGGATTGGTTAAAGAATATATTATAGACAATAAAATTAAACAATACACACCTCATACAACCTGTAGAGAATTAAGAACAATGTTTGATGAATTAACTATTTATAGTTTAGCAACTTTACAGTTTACACCTATACTTTCAAATTCAGATACAATTCCTGATAATATTTTAGTGGGATTTAAATCATTATTATACCATTATACGCATTCATTGTATTCAATGAATTCATGCTATAGACATACAGAATATAACAAATTAATTAAAAAAATAATTGCTTTTATGAATGAAAATCCGTTTTTTACTATTAATCATCATATACATGTTCCCATTACAAAGGTAAATTATAAACATATAACAATTCCACGTAGATCACATACTATTGATTCATTAATAATAATACCGTAAAATTAATTTCTACTTCAATAGTATGATTCAATTTCTGCTGATGATTATATTTTTTGTATTTATTGTATATGTATTGGCATGGTTATTTAATGGACCTACTGCATTAAGTAATTTTGCAGATGCAAAAAAACAATTAGTTATTCCACCAAGTTCGCTGCCTACAGGAGCATCTGTAAACTATGCATATAGTGTTTGGATGTACATAGACGATTGGTCGTATCGTTATGGATCTGAAAAAATTGTATTCTGTAGAGGAAATACAAAATTAATGCCAGGTGTAGTATTATCGCCTATTGAAAATAACATTGTTGTAAAGGTAGCTATGACAAACACGGAGGAATTATTTTTATGTACAGTAAAAGATATTCCTATACAAAAATGGACAAATTTAATTGTAACATTAAATAATCGTTCTTTAGATTGCTATATTAATGGAAAATTAATAAAAACATGTGTGTTACCTTCTCCTGCATTTGTAGATGATACTAAATCTATTTATTTAACACCTTTATCTGGATTTTCTGGATATACGTCCAGATTTAATTATTGGAATGATACTGTAAACCCCCAACAAGCATGGAACATATATCAAGGTGGACCAGGAGGAAACATAATAAGTAATTTCTTTAACCAATATAAATTCCAATTAACTTTCTTAAAAGGAAATAGTGTTCAAGCGTCCATTACTATTTAATTTTCCTACTATTATATATGGATTCTCCTATACAAAAGTTTATTATTATTATATTGGCATTAATTGTATTTACTATTCTTTTGATAGTAGGAATAAATGTAATTGGATATTTGATGCAGCCAGCTTCAAGACCATATGTAATAAAAGGAATGGTTCCAGGTAGTGTACCATTGATAATTAAACAAGATCCAAAAATGGAAGGTTCGGTACCTATTGAACGGTCAATGAATGAGATTCATGGATTAGAATTTACTTGGGCTGTTTGGTTAAATATAACAGATTTAGGAAAAACAAATCAATATCAACATATTTTCCACAAAGGTGATAATAACATTCAAGCCACTGGACAGCATATTGGAATGAATTTTCCGAATAATGCACCAGGACTTTATTTAGCACCTAATAAAAATGAATTAGTGGTTATTATGAATACATTTACAACAATTAATGAAGAGGTTCGTATTCCGAATATTCCATTAAACAAATGGCTACACGTTATTATTCGAGTAGAAAATAGTAATTTGGATATATACATTAATGGATCATTGGCAAAAAGACATGTATTAGGAAATGTAGCAAAACAAAATTATGGAAATGTACATGTTGGTCTAAATGGTGGATTTTCTGGCTATATTTCAGATTTAAGATATTACAATTATTCATTATCTCCTGGAGAAATAGTTTCAATTGTAGATAAAGGACCAGATTTGGTTGTAAATTCAAAATCAAATATGACAAGTAATCCACCATATTTATCATTACAATGGTATGTTCAAAATCCAAATTGAAATATATAGATAAACTATGATTAATCCTTGTAAATCAAACAAATCTTATATATTGGGCAATTCAATATATAATATAACAAATCCAAGTAATCCAAGGTATTCTTTACCCTATGTAAAACCAACACCTGATATGTATTTAAAACATAAACAATTGATTCTCAAATATTCAACACTTACAAATGGTCCTGGAGGTGTAACCAATGATATTTCATTTAAACAATTATCTTATAAATTAAATATAGATAGTGTACAATTTAATAATACAATTTATAAAATACCTTGTAGATTTAGACCATATATAAATGATGGATATACATGGAAAGAAGGTACTATAATAAGGTTGTTAAAAGAAGGCAAATCTATTCAAAAAGTGTTTCAAATATTAACAGAGACATATAATATTCCTGATCCAACACTTACATCTACTAATATTTATCAATTTCAACGATTATATACTTATCCACAAATTAATTTTAATACAAATACAATTACAGTACGGCCCAGTACAAATACGATTGATATTTCTTATAGAACACGATTTGTTCCAGCACAAGATTCAGATCTCAGGACACAATTTTTATTCAATACTACGGATGGAATTACTCCCTCAATTAATTGGCATACAATTTTAAATTTACCTGATAATATTTTTCCGGTAGCAACAAATTGTCAATTTATAGAAGTATTAAATAATGATGGTAAAACTTTTACATCTAATTATAAAGATTTATACGGTTCTGCATCTTATTTAGGTGGAGAATTAATTCAAACTCCAGAATATACTCCTAATGTACCACCTTTACCTGTTTTACTTCTTCCTCAAGAACAAAATAGACCAAAAATACATGGATATATTGTAAATACCAGAAGTGTACCACAATATGTAGACGTTTCTGTTCCTCCTATGACAGATGTAGATACACAAGTAGATACAGATTACATAGTATTTATTCCTGTACAAACAACTACATCTATAATATATTTTGAATCGTATCCAACAAATATGGCATTTACAATTAAACCAAATTCTGTTTTAACTATTCCCAAAATTGACTGTTATATCAAGACACGCCCCCCTTTTGTAAATAAATAAATGCATAGCCAGATAATAATAAAATAACAATAACAAAAATAACAGTATAACGTTGTTTAAAAAACCGATGTAGTTTTGATTGTCGAGGTTCATATGCTTCATTAAATTGATTATAATGTTCTTGTAATGTGATAGTTGGTTTATCTAATCGTATGTTTATTTTGTTGTGTATGAAATGCATCCATTTTATAAAATCTTTTTGATTATCTAAATAAGGTGTAACTGGATATTTTTCCAATAATTTTATGAATATAGTTCCCATTGTTTTATTTGGTAAAAATTCATGAAAATTGTGAATCAGTCTATAATGAATTTTTTTTTGTATTGTGGTAGGATGTGTTGGATAATTAAATGCTACATTATGTAAAAAAAACCAATAGGAAGGTCCCCATACAGTTGGATCCATATATGTAATATAATATAAAAACAATCCAACTTATATCCTATGAAAAGATGTGTAAATTGTAATAAATCTAAACATAGTTCAAAATCATGTATTATGCCAATTACAAGTTATGGTATTATTCATATAGTCAAGGACAAATATTTAATGATATGCAGAAGAAAAACACTTGGATATACTGATTTTATTCGTGGTAAATATTCATTTCAGAACATAAACCACATCTTAAATTTAATTAATGAAATGACTATATCCGAAAAAGAAAACATTTTATCAAAAGATTTTAATTATTTATGGTGTGATTTATGGGGAGTAAAATCTGACAATTCTGTAGATGAACTAAATGCAAAAGAAAAATTCTATACGATAAAAAAAGGTTACGAAGTAAACAACGAACAAATATATTTACAAAAAATAATAGAATCGAGTGTGACTACGTGGGAAACACCTGAATGGGGATTTCCAAAAGGTCGCCGAAATCCATATGAAACAGAATTAGCTTGTGCATTGAGAGAATACGAAGAAGAAACGGGTTATGATAAACATTGTTTACATATTATAAAAAATGTTTTTCCGTATGAAGAAATATTTACAGGTTCTAATTATAAATCGTATACACATAAATATTATATTGGAAAAAGTGATATACTACATTCAAAAAATTCATTTCAAGAATCCGAAGTGTCTGATATGAAGTGGGTAACTTATGAAGAGGCAATACAAATGATACGCCCGTACAATGTAGAAAGAATACAAGTATTAAATTATATACATTCTTGTTTGTCTACCTATAGTATAACAGATCGTGATTAAATAGTAGGTGGATTTTTACCTGAAAATTGGTCATATAGACCTTTTATTTTGGAAGAGGATAATTGTTTATTGAACAAAATGACATTACATATTGATCCTTGAATACCATCTACTGCACCTATTTCAACTGAATCTGCTTCTTTAATTGGAATAATATCTCTTTTTGAAGAAATTAATTCTCCGTTCATAAAAACATCGCATGTGCCATTTACATAGTTTAATACAACATGGTTCCATTTTTGTAGAGGAACCGATTTAATTTCGGCAACAAGTTTAGTTTCCGATTTATTTTCTATTTTATCTTTCATTTTATCTTTCATTATATCTTTCAATTTATCTTTTATTTTACCATCTGTTTTAATTTCAATACGCATCCTATTTAATGCACTATTATAGGAAACACTTGGTTTTCCACCATATGAAATTATACTGGTGTATTCGGTTGCTTGTGGTGCAGATCCGGGATTCATTGGTTGAATATATACCCAAAATGATATTCCATAATCATATTCAGGTTTATCTTTCAATATCGTATTACTATAAGTTTGTAATGTTAATGGATTATTTACAATTTGATAACCATTAGCTGTATATATTTTTTTGTTTACTGTTCTCATATAGATGAAAGCAAGTATAAATACAATTTCTGCAACAAATAAAATTATTTCTTGGTTTGTAATTTCTAATGGTTTTAATTGACCTAATAGATGAGATGGATTTGGTTTTGGTGCTATATAAATTATAATTATAATAATAATACTATATAATGCCATGTATAAAATCCAATTATACTGAATAATGATATAATGTACTATAACAATAACTAACATAATCATAGAAACAATAAATACAAACGTTTTATAAATAGAATTTGTTAATGTTTGTGCATGATATAAAAAGGATAACCCAATTAAACCTAAAATTACATATACATTTTGAGTGTTATAAATATCTACTATACCTAATGTTGTTAACGCAATAATAGTCAAAATATAAAATGCAATTAACAATGGTATATAAACACCATGTGTTGTAGTTGCAACTGGTAAATTTAAATGAGCTACGGTCATTGTAACCATTGGAATATTTAGAATAAAATATAAAATAAAAATATAAAATTCAGAGGCAAATCCAGGTACATCAAATAATGTAAGTAAACTTAAAATGTAAGAAATAACAGCATATACAATAAATAAATTATCTCGGTGCCATACCATATATAAAATAGAACAAATACCAACACTTACCGTATTCAATAATACTAATAATTTATTTGGATAACTATCGTGTAAATTAGGGTCGTCCTTTACTGTTTTGTTTGGAGGTAAACTATCAATAGAATGTAAATTATCTTTGAAAAATGTATCTATTATATCCGAAAAATATTCAACTAATATTGCAGCTAATAAAAGAGCATTTACTCCCATTGTTGCTGTTAATTTATATTCTATGTTTAAAAATGGATTATACAAATTAAATACGATAGTTAATACAAATAACAAAAATTCTATAATGGTTTTATAAATCATAATTAAATTTCTATCCCATGAATATCTTGCATTACTTGCCGAATCTTCTGCTTCTTTTTTTGCCTTACCATAACTGGTATTCATTTTATCGATCGATAAATTGTACAAATTTTTTGAATTTTCAACTATTTTTCTTTTAGGATTGATCAGGTAAAAAAATAGAATTGTTCCAATTACTATTATAGAAACTAATAAATACAACATACGTTTATTATTTCCTGGAACATTTCTTATTCTATCCATATATACATTTATTCTATAAAAAAGTTAAAAATTTTCAATCATTGTTTTCTTTCCATGACAATTTCTACACAATGCAACCAAATTTGTTATATGGTTTGATCCTCCATCAGCAAGTCTAATTTTATGATCAATTTCATACCATGCATCTAATGTTCCATTACAACCATTACATTTCCAATTTTGACTTGCTGCTACATATTTTTTCTTTGTTCCACTAACACTTCTAGATGTAGAATCATTTCCACTTTTCATAATACGTTGTTCTTGAGAAGGAACTACATGTGTATTTAAAAATGGCGTTATCATATCTTTAGATTGTTTATCCATTGGCATATAATGTATCATTCCGTTTAAATGTCCCATCATAGATCTGGATTCCGATGGATTTTTTTTAATAAAAAGATACATGGAAAATGCAGCAAATAAAAATCCAACTATTTTTATATATTTTTTATAATGTTTTAATTGTTTTGTATATTTACCATCGTTCATGGTATCCATAACAACAAATACAATAATTGCAATGAATAATAATTCAATTTTCATAGTATATACATGGTTTTAAAATACTTGATTAATAGAATAAAAATCAACTATTTTATAAATTATATTTACCCCAAGACATTCCTCTACCATTCCAATAATCTTTTTTATTTATTTCTACAATTTTATTTTGGTCAACATATTCTTTCCAAATTTTTGTGGGACCAAGTGTATATTCTTGTTCCCATCCAGCTGTAAATATAGTATCGTCTAAAATAACAATTGTATCTTTGTGTGCTAACTTAAAACAATTGTCTATGTCTGTTTTTGCTATTTCATATTGATGTCCTCCATCAATAAATATAATATCAAATTTGGTGTTTTTATTATTTTCTAAATAAATAGGAATAGTTTTTCTACTATCACCAAAAATTAATCTGTGTCTATTCGGGTAAGTACAATCTATATATTCTTTTGCACTTATAACATAGTTATGTTCGCCTAAATCAAATGATACTAATGTCAACTCTTTATTGTTTTGTAAGAAGACTTCTGCAGAATGTCCTGCATTAAATCCAATTTCCATAACTGATATATTTGGTTTATTGGTTAATTGAATTAAATCTTGTACTTGTCCTGGAACTTGTTGACTATGACCTTCCATATCATAAATTCCTCTATCATTTAAAAAAGATGTAATTGACATTATTGAGAGGTATATATAAAAATAATGTTTCAAACATATTATTTTTCTTTACTTAATAATTTTGCAATAACCGAAATATTAGAATCATTTACACTATATCTTTTTCCAATAATAGATACACGTAAAATAGACCCAACAACACAAGTAAAGAATGTACGGTCTTCCATATGATGGTCTTTTGCAAGGAAAATAATAAAAGGAGAATCATCATCCGGATATAATTTACATTGTAGACCAGCAATAGTATTTGTTTCTACTATACATTCTAATTCTTGATTTATAAAAGGTACTGCAATTTTAGCTTGAAATACAACAGTAAATATTGCATAATGATCTTTCATTATTCCACTTGAAAATTTAACAACATGGATTGAATCTTTTTTCAAATAACCTTCTGTAATGCATTTACCTTCTAATGGTTTCAATGTATGTTCAAGAATTTCTGTAATATTTTTACCACATTCGGACATAGGAATTTGTACCGACCTGGTCAAAAGCGAATCTGTATATATCATGTTATATACAGATACTATTCTTCATTTTAACTCAATTTTTCTTACTTTTTTCTTTTATATTTTCATTAATTAAATTAAAATTTCTGGCTACATTTTGTATTACTTCTACTGGATTCAAAAACCACCGTTTTCCTTTAGATCCGTATTTTTTCATATCAAAAAATCGCAAACAAAATTCAACCTGTAAAATAATATGTTCTATTTTGTGCTTGGTTTCTTCTTTAGGTGATGTCGGAATCAACTGAAATAATATATCTAATGCATCTGGTTTTTTAGTAATTTTAAATCCATACCGAGGTTTTTCATTGGGTGTTGTCGGTAATGATAATTTAAATTCGCGTTCGGATAAATCTTTGGATGCAGAAATACCACCTAATGGTAAATCCTTGTTATCTAAATTTTTATCAGCATCTTTTTTAAGTAGTTGTAGAGTTGGATAATCATAATGAACATACTCTTTCCAATCTGTTGTATAATATGCAACACGATTTACATTATATGCCCATAAAATATAAATATCTTTTACTTGAAATTGTTTATAATAATCTTTTAACATGTGTTCAAATTCATTTAATTTTGGTTGAGAATGTAAATATTTGCCCAACTCTACACATTGGACATCGGTTAACCTATCCATAAGAGCATTTATATAAATAATTTTTTTATCTTGTTTCCATTCAATTGGATCAACGGATATTAATGTAACTAATTTTTTATATAATTCATCGAATGCACTATACACTAAGTATTCGTCTCCTAATGCACGCATTTTTTGAGGAGATTCTTTTTCAGATAAATCAAATTTACCTTGAAGTGTAGAAATTATTTTTTGTACATCCAATTGAACTTTTTGTCGTTCAGGTGTTTCAACAATAATAGTATCATATACATATGCCATTGGAATACGACGTTCATAGGTTGGAATCATAGTAGTTAATTCTGGAGGTTGAAACATATAAACATCGCCAATATTTACTAAGTATCCTTCTCTATTAAACCTATCAAAAATAGGAGTTTTATTGTTAATCATTTGTGATAATGTATAATCTATTTTTTCTGGAACATCAACGTTTAATTCTTCTAATAATTCTTCACGAGTATATACATAATTTTTATTAAATAATATTTTGATTTGTTGGATTATTGCATTTATATGAGATGTTAAATAATTCATAGATAATTTTGTACCTGGTTCAGTTGATTCCGTTTCACAACTATAGTTACAATCTTTCATATAATCGGTTAATACTGTATAGGGTATATCTCCTACTGGAGTTTTTTTGTTTAATCCAGAAGACGTTATTTGTTTTACAGTTAAACCATTTAAAGATTCATTACTTTGAGTTTGTACAGAATTAAATCTACAATCAAAAGCAATTTCTTTCAATACACGAGTTACTTCTCCAATTTTTTTAGCTTTTTGCTCACAATCACCATACATTTTATAATCAATTGTTTGCACTGAATTATCATGTAAGAATGCAGTATGTAAAAATATTTCTACATTTCTGTATTCAAAAGGTAAATCTTTATGACTTCTAAATCTAACTGCACGACCAATAATTTGTTCAATTTGACTTAAATTCCACCAAGGATTTAGAATATGAATTTGTCGAATATTCTTAAAATCTACACCTTCAGTTAATGCACCAGTAATAATAATTACTTTAATATGTTTTCCATCTTTATTATCTTCTTCATTGATGGATGTAATAATATCTTGAATGGGTGAAGATACTACAGAGGGATTTAAAATAACATAGGACAAATTTGTATCCGTTACTGTACTATAATCTTTACATAAATTGGTTCTTCGATGTTTATCTTTATATTTGTAACCAATCGCTTCCAAAGCAACAGCAATCGGATAAATACCTTCTACAATTTGTTGGACATAAATTAATATAATACCTTCTGATGTAGATACCATATTCTGAAGTTGATGTAATTTACCACTATATTTTTGAATATGTTCTTTATCAAAAAAATGCTCTGAACCTGTATGATAAGATATATCAGGTAATTTGCCATTATCATTTACATTCATTGCTTCAACAATTTTTACTCCATTTGGATAAGTAATAAAGGCAAGCTGTGTATAAATAGTGAATACAGTTAATTCCATACCTGTAGATGGTGTATTTTCTTGTTCTTGTATATATCTATTCGATTGAAATTCACTTAATGTTACAGGAAATATTTGTAAATGTTCTAATTTATATTTTGTATTTTCTGGATGACTATATTTCGTTTCTGGATAAATACGATATGGAAATGAATATGGATTTTCTCCTTTTACATATGAAACATAACCATGTAAATGTTGAATTAATACCTCCTTACCACCTTCTACAAAATTATCTTGTGCATCAAAAATTTTAGAAGCATCTTGTATAAAAGGTACTTTATCATTTCGGTTTAATAATTGCGATAAAAATATAAAATCTTTACAATTATGGAATACAGGGGTCGCTGTCATCATTAATAATTTTACTGTAGTGTATGTAACGATTTCTGTTATACACGTTGAAAACCGCATAGTATCTGTTGTATCGTCCTTTATATTATGTGCTTCATCCATAACAAATAGTGCTCCTTCATAATTTTCTTGTATATAATTCATTTTACCACGTTCAGTTTTGTTATTTGTATTTCGTGCATAATTATTCGCGAATGCTGCACAACCAAGAAAAACATAATAATCATCGATAAGAGATTGTATTAATTTACATAAATTTTGTTTTTCCATAGGTAAAACTTGATATGGATCTAATTCCTGTAAAAATTTATCTCCAACACAACTATTACAAACCCATTTGTTATTTATTTTTTCTAAATGAGATTCATTGAATAATTGATATTTGAAATTTTTAAGAATTGCGTCTGTCATCGATAATACATAAATGCTTTGTTTCTTTCCGGAACTTTTAAGATAATTTCTATATTCTTCACATATAGTTATTGCAGAACATGTTTTACCAGTACCTAATCCATGAAATAATAACATACCGTTGTATGGTGTATAATTTGACATGAAATTTCTAACAAACATTTGATATTTGGTAAGAGATATAGATAATTCATCATTGTCGTGCACTAATTTTTTAACATCTTTTTCGGTTTTAGGAACAGGTTGTTGAATTGGAATATTAAACTCTTTATATTCATGTAGTTCTGTGGTAAAATCGTCTGATATAATTGGATAACTCTCGTATGATTGTGTAATTAATACATGAAATCCAGGTATTTTATATACATTGAACTCATTCATATATATTTGATAAATAAAAATAAATATGAATTACATCAGGATTGTTAAGTATAAACTCATTAATGCAAAAAATACAAAATACTTTAAAATGACTAAAAACCAAGACAACACAGAAAATCCTTTGCTGCATAGCCAATTTAACAATAGAGTCCATAACGGTATTAATATTATTGAACTAAGGAGTTGAACTACCCCTATTTTATTAAATAAAGATGCAATAAATCCTGTTGCTGCTAAAATTAAATAAACTTTGGCAGGTGTACAAAATGTAGTAATCGATTTCATATTGTATAAATACAAAATAAAATGTGAAATTACCTAAACTTATTATAAAATTCATTAAAATACATTCGCATAATTATACATATTAAAATTATTTGTATTATTACGAACCCCCATGATAATTCTGTAAGACCCTTACTGCATAACCAATTTAGTAACAATGTCCACAAAGGTATTATTATTAGTGGTGGAATCAACCGAGTTATCTTTGGTTTGTTAAACAACATTACAACAAATCCAATAGATGCTATTAGTAAATAAACTTTTGCTGGAGTGCAAAATGTAGTAATAAAATCCATGTTATATAAATACAAAATAAAATTCCCTAAACTTATTTATTGGATAATTGATTAATATACATTCCCATAAGTACAAATGCAGACATTAATGGTAATACTACTAAAAACCACGAAATAACTGTGTACCCTTTATTACATATCCAATTCAAAATAAATGTCCACATAGTCATAAATATAATTCCAAAAACAAATCCAACTAAATTAAATTTATTGAATAAAGAACTAACAAGACCTGTTATTGCTAAAATTAAATAAATTTTTGCAGGGGTACAAAGATCTGTAAAGGCGTTCATACTATAGTATACTAAAATAAACTTCCGGAAAAGTTAGAAGGAACTGGTTCAAATGATTGTTGTTGATTTTGTAAAGGAGTTGAATTACCCGAAAACATGCTATTGAAATCTGGTTCAGGTGTTGCCATAGGATTAGACGTATTTAAACCCGGTGGAAGTATTTGTGGAGGAATACCAGACATTTCATTTCCTATAGGTTGTTTAGGAGTTAATTTAACATTTGTTGCAGTAGATCCCTTAAATAACCGTTCCATTAATATAGAAACTTTTTCACCTAATTTAGAAACGCTTAACATAACAATTAATACTGGAAGTATAGTAGTTATTAAATTTAAATCTGTATAAGGGGCACCACTTACCGTGGGTATAAAAGTAATAATTCTATGAATAAATAGTACACCTAAAAATAATATAATAACTTGTATCAAAATTTCTACTAATATTGCTACAGTTCCTTTATCTTTATCTAATTCAGGCATATAGGTCTGAACCCCTTTGTTTAATAAAGTAACAAATATAACACCTAATACCGAATATTGTATGATATTTACCATTTCATTTTTGCTTTCTGTTTCAAAATTGAAAACATGATTAAAAAAGTTTGGCTTTTCAGTTTCCATTGATGTATAATAAGAAATTATTATTAGTTAAAATCAATAATATTTAATTCTTTAGCAAAACTATGAATCCTAAGTTTATTTCTACTCAAGACGCTATTTATCATTTGAATGGTAAAATTAAAGATCTTGAGACCAAATTATCTAAAACCGTTTCTATTCTTGAAACAAAATTAGGAAATCACGAAACATATGTGACCGAAAATTTACCAGATTTGGATAATTTTAACACTGCATTTTCTGATATTAATAAACGTTTGTTAGATTTAGAATCATTAAATGATCGTATTTCTGCATTAGAATCGAATGCAAATATCAAACCGCCTACAACCAAAAAGAAGAGTACTTTGAAATTAAATGAATTAACAGATGCTGTTTCGGGGCCTGGATTAACATTTTCTTCGTAAAACTGTATAAAAACAAGTATACTATGTTAATAATGAATACTTTACTAACATTATTAACAATTTGTATTGTAGTTGTCGTTTATATGCATGTAGTTTATCAACTGAAAACAAGTAATGATTTAGAATTGTTCGAACTTGATACTCCTATCAAAACAAAACTGGAAGAAGTATGTAATTTACGTCAACCACTATTATTTCCATACAGTGAAAATGATATAAATCAACTTACGCCAGCTAAATTATTAGAATATAAAGCATTTGATGTAACTGTATATGATTCAAGTTATAATTCATCTCTAATTTCTCTAAACAGCGCATTTCAATTATTTGACAAAAAAAATTATTTTTCAAATCATAATTCTGAATTTTTACATGAAACTATGTTATCAAGATATTTCATCACAACCGATGCGTATTTGAGACCACCAATGGTATCCGCTATTTCATATGATATTTTATTTGGTGCGTCTGGATCTACAAGTCAATTAGAATATAGTACACAACATCGTAATTACATGTACGTATCCAATGGAGTTGTTACTGTAAAATTGACCCCTCCTCGAAATGCAAAATATTTAGACGTAGAAAAAGATTATGCAAAACAACAATATTATTCAAAAATACATCCATGGAATAATTCATTAGATAAAGTAAAATTTTTAGAAATTACATTAGCAAAAGGACAAATGTTATTTATACCTGCATATTGGTGGTATAGCGTAAAATTTGAAAAAGACGCATGTTTGTGTACATTACAGTATAAAACTGTAATGAACATAATTGCTACTCTACCTGATATTTGTATTGGTATACTACAACGTCAAAATACTAAAATAAAAATTAATCCGACTTCTCTCGAGAATCCTTCATCTTCTGACGTGTCTCACACATCAGCCGTCCCCGATGAACCCCGGTGACATCAGTTGCATTAAACTTATGCTTAGAATTATCCAACTCAGATCGTACAAACTCAACATACTCACCCTGTACAAGGTACTTATATTGGTTCAATTCAACAGTCAAATTTGCATGATGTACGAAGATATCTTCGTCTTCATGAGTGATAAAACCATAACCGGTTTTGGTGTTAAACCACTTTACACATCCAATTACACGCGACATACTACTATTGGTAGTAATTCTTTATATTATTTTATTATTATAGTATAATGGAAAATGATAAATTAAAAATCACAAATACTATTTTTATGATCATAGAACTTACATCCGGGGTTTTAATGTTTACCGGAAAATCATTATTATGGGGAACGATTGCCTATATGTTTGGAATATTTTTTCAGTGTTTGATTCTTTTAGGTACATTTGTTAACACAGAAAATATAGGTCCACAAGAAATTATTAAACTGATGTATGAAAACGGAATATTTATGTTTATTTATATTTTTATGATTCTTGGTATTTATGTCTATTGTATTTGGAAAAGCAATGAAAATATTATGGAAGATCGCATGCCGTCCCAATGGACATGGTATTCATGGATTATAGCGATAATTGTATTAGTAGTAATTACGCCTATTATGAATAATCAAATTACAAATGCAATAAATAAAACAACTACAGATATAAAAAATAATCAACAAAAAGGAATTATTGCCGGTCATTTTCTTTTCATTTTTGTATATATTCAGTACATTATTTCTATGTTTTATCAAGCCGACGGATTTACAGTATAAGTTTATAAGCCAACCCGAATGCAGTTTCTGATTCCCAAATACCAGATATTTTTAAAATTACTTTATCTGTTATTTGATCTGATTTGTATACAAAAAGCTGTTTGATATGTAAATTTTTCTTTTTAGAACAAGAATAAACAGATAAAATATCATTTTCAATTTCATTTATTTTATTCAAAAATCCATTTTGAGACACAAGGTGATATGGAATAGATAAATATAATCCGTTAAAAGCAATCATTTGGGGAGAATAAATAATACGTGTGAACAAACTATTTGCAATCAAATTATTTTTTACTGCCGGCAATAAGAATAAAAATTGTTTATTGTATGAATCAAGATGTTCTAATAACAACATATTATTCATCCAATTATATATTTAAATATCAATTTCCTAAAGTTTATTCTCTAATCAAGTTTACAAAAATATTTCTTGTATCATAAATAAAACTAAACGCATTTATCAAGATAAATATATAAATTAAAAATACTTAAATAACTACCATTATATAGTGTATAATGCCTGCCAAGTCGAAGTCTGTTCCTAAGGTTACTGAGCCTGCCACTCCTGCACCAGTTGCTGCCCCTGTTTCTGTTTCGGTTCCTGCCCCTGCAGTAGTCGAGCCTGTTGTTGAGGATGCTACCGATCTTTCTGTTGAGTTCGCCAGCGCCATGACCAAGCTTACTGGTCTTCGCCAGCAGCTCTCGGCGGTCATGCTTGACATCCGCAGCATCCAGAAGCGATCGGATCGCGAGCTCAAGGCTGCTCTCAAGTCGAGCAACAAGCGCAAGAACAAGAATGCTACTCGCGCCCCAAGTGGTTTTGTTAAGCCAACCCTAATCAGTGATCAGCTTGCTGATTTCCTCTCGAAGCCCCATGGTTCGCTTCTTGCTCGTACCGATGTCACTCGCGAGATTAACGCATACATCCGCGCCAACAAGCTCCAGGACAGCGCCAACGGTCGCAAGATCAACCCTGATGCCAAGCTCAAGAAGCTTCTTGCTGTAAAGGCAGAGGATGAGCTCACCTACTTCAATCTTCAGAAGTTCATGTCCCAGCACTTCAAGAAGACCGTTGTTGCTCCTGTTCTTGCCCCTGCTGTATAATAAATAAAAATTGTAATTAAAAAATCAAAATAAAAAGTACATTTTTTGTATTTTTTATTTAAAAAATTGAAAAGGATTTATTTGAGAGAAACCATAATTTCATTTAAATATTCATATTGTATACTTGAAATATTAAAATCAGAGCAAATCGTTTCTAATAATTCAAAATTTTCTGAAATGTTATTTAATTTTAACCATTCATACAAATTTGTACAATTCGATAACCGATATTTAGAATAAATTTTGAATAAAATATTTTTATTTGATTTATAGTAATCTGTACCGGATAATACACACAATCGTTTAAAATCATCATACGATAAATTAAGATATTTTAGAATATCATCCAGTTTATAAAGTATTGCTGTTTTGGTATCAAAGTCTACATTTCTTAAAACACGATTACAACCATAGACTAACATATCCATATCATCGCTCATACAATATAATTGGTTATGTACAGATAATTTTGCACATAATTCATCTGCTTCATACGGGGCAACTGTATATGTTGCACCCATTGAATCCATTATATTTTTTACATTTTTTACATCGAGTATACTTATTTTTGTACTTTGTTGTTTTAATACTTGTAATTTATCACTACAAGTATTAGTATCTAGTAATTGTTTATATTCTTGCCATGCCTTTTCCTTTTGTTGTTTGCGAAATATCAATTCGGTTTGTTTATTTTGTTTAGGTTTACCATCAAAAATGAAAATCGCTCGAATATCATATTTAATAAAATCTAATAACATTTTTTGTATTAAAGTGTTCAAATCATCCAATGCTTTAAACCGATACAAATAAATAGAGATGTCGACAACAATCGTTTTTCCTTTCAATTGTTCAAATGTAATATACTGCATACCACGAGGACATTGATCATATAGAAATTTATTAAGATATTTAACTCCCATGTATATTATAGTAGTTATTGATTGATTAAATCAATTTTTACTGGATCTATTAATTTTTAAATATATATGATTAGTATGTGTTGGAATGCAGACATTTCATTAAATACTTTTATATTTGGTTTATTTTCTATGATTTTTATTTTTATTACAAATACATATACAAAATATAAAACACAAACATTTAATAACCCATTAATGTATTTATTTTTAGGCGTAGTAATATCTATGCAGTTGTTGGATTTTTTTGCATGGAGAAATTTAAAGAATAATAGAATAAATACTCTTTTATCAAAAATAATATCTATAATTGTAACAGCCCAACCATTACTATTAATGTTATTGATAGAAAATACAAATGTTCGATATTGTATTATTGGACTATATATTTTATACACTTTTATATATCGTGTTTACAAATTAAATTTTAGCCCTTTTGATTTTCATATATCAGTATTAAATGGTCATTTAAAATGGGAACATATGTATTTGAAAGGATGGGAAAAAATACATCATTTTATTTATTTGGCATTTTATATTATTTCTTTATTACTTGTAAACGATAACATACTTAATCTATTTATAATATCTTCTTTATTAATTTCTTTTTTATTTTATTATAAAGATGGTACATTTGGAACAATGTGGTGCTGGTTAGCTAATTTATTATTTGTATATTTCATTGTAAACATATTATTTATTCAACCATTTTATGAATATAATGGTATCTGTTAGTAGATTCACAATAATTTTTCCCATGTAAAATGTAAATCTTTTTTACATTGATAAATTAATAATGCATTATCAATATTAAAAAGATCAACCATCAGTTTCATAACATCATTTGGTTCTATTTTTCGTATTATATCAATAATTTCATCTTTTGTATACAATGGTCCATCCGAATAAATTAATGAATTATAATACGTCATTACCGATTTTTTATTTGTTATATAATTATAAATTTCTTGATTTTTAAACCCAGTTATATTATGTAGTGGAGTGGTTTGTAATTGTTTAATATATTTAAATAATAATTTTATAACTGTTAATGCATGTTCTGTTTGTGAATCAAATTCAATAAATATAGTTGTACCACATGCATTAATTTCTTCAAACACGTCAATGCCATATAATAATGATTTTTTTGTTCGAAATTCATTAAAAAATAAATTTCGTAATAAACGCAAACATGAATTAATATGTATATATGTATATGGTTTTGAATATGGAAATCCAATATGTACCTTTGTATTTTTAATATCTTGTTTTACAAACGCAACTTCATGCTTATAAGTAAAGCAATCGATTGACATTAATTTTCCATCTTTGGGTGTATGTAATTTTTTTTCGAATGCAATTTTCATTTTATGTGCATTAAAATCTCCCATCACAATAAATAATATATTTTGTATATTATAGTATTGATTAAAGATATCATATATATCTTTTAATGATATTTTTTTCAAATTTTCAATTTGTAATTTCCAATCGTCTGAATATTTTAATCCATCTACTTTATAAAATAAATGATTAAATTCATTGGCCAATTTATGATCTGGATCATTTGAATATGTTAATAATTCATCAATAACTGCCTGTTTTTCCTTTTTCAAACTTTCATTAGTAAGAGTGGGATTATGTATAATAGTTGTTATATATTCTACCATTTTTTCCCATTCATTATTTAATCCTTTTATATAATAAGTCATCGTAGTTTTATCAGTAGATGCATTTACATAATAACCTTTATTATCCCAATAAGAATTACATTTTGGACCACATGTTTTCCATCCTTCTACTAATACGTGTTCTAATAAATGATTAATACCCGAATTTTCTTTTGTTTCTACACAAAATCCATTACGAATCACACATTCTATGTGTAATATTTCGTTACCCCTTGGTACAAATAAAACTTTATACCCATTTATTATATGCATTTTTGGGCGGACACTATTTTTGCGTGTTTTCATACTATAAACATATATTATTAATTGTCATTTTTGTAGTTAATAACGTATTTGTATGTCTTGTTGTTTTTAAAAAAGAAGGTAATTTATATTGACTAGCAATTAATTTTACATACTCATCCGAGTTTTCAATAGTTAACATAGATCTATTATGTTTTTTACACCATGCTACAAATAATGTTGGATCATGAATTAATATTGCAGTAAGAACTAAATACGCGAATGCATTCGTATCTTCTTCATATATGGTATTTTTATCCAATAAATCAGTATAAGATAAATTCATATAATTTAATATTTTTACCATTTGCTGTACAGAAAACCTTTTTTCACGTTCTAATAATAAATCTACAGAGACTTTATTCATAACAGAAATAACACAACAATTTAATATTCTTGCCCAAATTTCACAATAACATTCATTTACATCTACATTTTTATGAATTGGAAACAAATGATAAAGTATCATCGGTTTACTTCTTAATTCTCCATCAAACATGAAATAATGCATACATTCATGAATAAAAACTTTTAACCATTCTTCTTCTCTATAAACTACAATATGTTTTCCGTCTGTATAACCAGTGTTTAATGTAGATGGTCCTATTAAACCGCGTTTAGGTAATTGTTTTTTGCTATCCGTAAGAACAAAATCTACACGAATATCTCTTGGTGTAACAAATTTTACCATGTAACGAAGCATTGTCATTACAATATGAAATCTATGAATGCAATCATCTTTCTCTAAGGTATAAAAAAATAAATTTACGTTTATACCTATATTACTGTGATAATGCACACTATTTTTTAATTTATGCATACAATTTGTTACTTCTTGAGGACATTCATATTTGAATGGATCTAGTTTTGTATTGAATATTCGAGTATATGGATTTGATATGTTATTTAACTTTATTAAATCCATACAAATGTGATTCATGATATATACATTTATTTTTTACGTGTATATTTGCTTGATTTTGTACCACCATTTACCTTTTTACTTTGTTTTACACATGCTACTGATGTATCTCCAGCTAAACATTTAACTAATGAAGCAACATTTTTAGCCACCGTTGTTCTTGGTTGAAATTTACCTTTGTCAGATGCAATAACAAGTTCCCATGCACTAGTTAATTGACCTTTTGAAAATTTTTCTAATTGTTTTTCTTTATCCGTATTGTTGGAAAGATAAATAATTATAATATCAACTACCTTTGGGTCGGTACCTTCAGGTATATTGATAATTGATTTTTTCTCTGCAGAATCAGATGTTATATCTAATGATTCAATATCTAATTTATCAGAATCATCTGCAGGGGCAATGACAATTTTGGCTTTCTTTGCTTTTTTGACAGGTTTTTCTTTTTCTTTTTCTTTTTCTTTTTCTTTTGGTTCTGAATCAGGTTCAACTTCATCTGAATCAGGTTCAACTTCATCTGGTTTAGGTGGAGGTTTTTCTTTTTCTTTTTCTTTTTCTTTTTCTTTTGGTTTTGGTTTTTCAAACAATGGTTTTAATTTTTCTCTCTGTGCATCAACCGAGTCTCCTTTAATGTCATCTAATCCAATTCCATAAACAGATATATATTTTTTTCTAAAATCATCTTTGTTTTCTTCATTGATATCGGTTACAAATTCATAAAATAATGTTAAACATTTAGTTAATACATCGCGTTTTTCTTCAAACGTAAATTCATCTTCATTATGTTCTTGTCCAAATATAGTTGCAACGGCAAATTGAAAAATACTATCATCTGTTTTATTTAATTTAGAAGATCCATTTTTCTTTTTGAAAAACTCTTCTTTTATCGAATCATATGATTCTTCTGTTTGACGTATATAAATTTGTGTAATCATTTTTTGAGCAATTGGATTACCTTCCATATCCTTTGCTATTTCTTTTCTAAATGCTTCTACTTCTTTGGCATAAACACCCCCAGGTTGTTTTGCGTGATCGTCTGCACGAGTTGCTCTATAAATTGAATCAAAGAAACAGTCACCGTTGGATGTTGTTTCAATCACTTCTGTATCAAACGAAGCATCATCTACTCCTTTGACTGCACCATCGTGATGCCGTTTACAAAATCGTTCGGTAATTACGTTTGGTAATTCAGATTCCTTGAACTTTACTTTTCCTTTATGTTGTACTAACCGATAATGAGTTTGAGATTTATAAGAAACAATAACATATTCAATGGATGGGTCATGTGGAAGTTGATCTATTGTTGGATAAATAAACATATTCAAATCCAATAATGGCGTATCAGCATTTGCATCTTTTATGTCTTCACCTACCTCTGTATATAAAAATTGTTCATTTGCAATAATAATATATACTTTACTAAACATACCAGTTAAACTGATTGCTACATCATTTGCCCAGTTTTGAGATTTTGCCAAATTTTCTAAATAAGTTGGAACAATTTTTGTCCTGTCTAATTTATAATTACCATTAAAATAATCCTCCATATATTTTTGTTGATCATCTAGTGCATAAACCTTATCATCACTTTCTTCATCATCAACCTTCTTTGCTTTTGCTTTTTTAACTGGTTTAGATTTTCCTTTACCATACCGAGATTTAAAGTCTTCATAGATGAACATCTTTTCTTCTCCTAATTCACGTACATTGAAATCACCCTCTTTGTCTAGTATACTTTGTGTATCTTTTGGTAATTCATAATAACCTATGGCTTCTGTAACCTTTTTGGATCCTTTATCTACATTATAAATATTGTATTTGTTGGTAGATGCAGTAGATTCATATGGATTGCCTACACAAATTTGTAGTTTTTCAAGTTGGTTTAATGGTAAAGTCACTTCAAAAACTTGTTTTTGTTCGTCTATATCTTTTTCATGAATTTGTTTACTCATAATATATATGTATACTATTTCTATTCTTTAAATAACATCTAAAATATCCATCAAACGAAACATGACTTTATTAGATACTCCCGGCATATTCAATCTGGATCTTTGAATAGTAAGTTGGTTATGAATACTTTTGCTTTTCATAATACACAAGTATAAATGTTCAACAATTTCATCCATATTTGTTTTATTTGTTTCTTTCAATGTGTACAATAAATCAATAAGTTGATTTAAAAATGTATTGAATGCAGTAATATCTACAACACCTTGTAGCGTCAATTGTACTATAAATTGACTAAAGGTTCTATGTCGTTCATTAATTTCATTACATTTACAAAATTCATCATAATCACTGGATGGTATTATTATAATATTTTTTAAATTGTCCATATGTTGAGATAACCGCAAATAAAATAATTCCTTAAATAATGACCATTTATTAATTAATGATATATATAAACCAGCATATATATGTCCATAAAATGCATTTGCAGTAACAATATCAAAAATAACCATACTGATTTTTTCAATATCAGAAGGATTTGTATCTATTAATTTTATTATTTTATCTTCGATTGACTTATAATTATCCTCTGAAATCTTATTTAATAATATAGTAATTTGGTGGGGTATAGTGTACACTTTTTCAGGTTTAAACACAGGTTGTATATGTTGATCAATTCCAATAAGTTTTGATAATTTTACAATAATATCTAATGTTTCTTGCGGCAAAACATGAGTTGCTGTTTTTTTGATTTGTTTATAATCTGCCAACGTATACATATTAACTATATAGAATATCTTTTAAATTAAAACTTAAACATAATTGAGCTAATATGCTGTATGGGAAGCACTTGGGATTCACTTGGATTAAAAACAAATTTATTAAGAGGTATATATTCTGTTGGGTTTGAAACACCCAGTCAGATACAAGCACAATCGATACCTGTTATTTTATCAGGTAAAGATGTGATTGCTCAAGCTCAGTCTGGTACTGGGAAAACGGGTGCATTTTGTATTTCTACACTTCAAAAGTGTACAAATGAACCTTTTTTACAAGCTATTATACTTTCGCCGACACGGGAATTATCTACACAGATACATTCCGTTTTTGAAAGTTTATCTCATCATACGGGTATTTCTGCACAACTGTTGATTGGGGGAGTATCCATTGATAAAGATATCAAACAAATGCAAAATAAAAGTTCTCAAGTATTGATTGGTTGTCCAGGCCGCGTCCTTGATTTTTTAAACCGTCGGGTTGTTTCATCCGAAAAAATACATTTGATTGTGTTAGATGAAGCAGATGAAATCTTATCTCAAGGATTTCAATCACAATTGTACAATATTTTTCAGTTTCTAACTGATGCAGTACAAGTTGTCATGTTTAGTGCAACGATCAAAGAAGAATTACATGATATATCTAACAAAATCATGCGTGATCCCGTCAAGTTATTGGTAAAATCTGAAATGTTAACTCTTGAAGGTATTTCACAATTTTATATTTCATTTTCAACGGATCAAGACAAGATTGAAGCATTGAAGGATTTGTACAATTTTATTTCAATGTCGCAATCTATTATTTATTGTAATTCAGTAAAACGTGTAGTTGATCTATATCATGTGATGAAATCATCTGGTTTCCCAGTATGTTGTATTCATAGTGATATGGATAAACAAGACAGGTACAATTCGTATCAAGAGTTTAAAAACGGTAAGTACAGAGTGTTAATTTCATCGAATGTCACTGCACGCGGTATTGATATTCAACAAGTAAGTACAGTAATTAATTTTGATTTGCCAAAGTGTGTGGATACTTACCTCCATCGTATTGGTAGATCTGGTCGGTGGGGTAGAAAGGGAGTTGGTATTAATTTCATTACACATTATGATACAGAAAAAATGAAAGAAATTGAAAAACATTATGGAACACAAATTAAAGAATTTCCAGAAACATACACTACTCTTTTAGTTTAACTTTCAATATGTTCGCACGAATAAAACAATTTTGTATTACGTTTATACAAAATACCGCAATGTTCGTACGGTCCGTTTGTTTTCCATGGTCTTGGAACCATATATCGATGTTTTGTGTTGTCGGCAATAGATACTGTATATATAGCATCTTTAAAAATAAATCGTGCATCATCTAAATATAAATTTTGATACAATGACACCAGAAGTGGTGAAATCATATTAATTACAACAAGATATGTTCCTTGTTGTAATTCAAATATTTCAAGAATGCATCCGCCAATTTTTATGAGATTTTTGCCAGGATCCAGTAACAAATTTAATTTATCTTGTAGAAGTTTGGTAGAAATTGGAGTTCCAACTAACAGAAGCGAATGAATAAACATTTTGTATTAAAATCATTATTTTAAACGTTTCAATTTTAAAGTTTTACGTTTTCCTCTACGCGGTTTACTTTGAATAATTTCTACTATTTTACTATATGTTCTTTTTATTTTCTTTTATTAAAATTGATCGTTATTTTATTTTTACTTTTATTTAAAAATGTTTCCTGTACAATTTTGCGGATTTTGGTCACTCATTGCGTGTACGGATCCAATGAATATTGGTTCCGAATTGGTAATTAATTATAATACGATAAAATTTACACCTATCAAAAAATATGGGTTTATAAAAGTTAAAAAAAATATGTACGGATCTATATTTTTACGAGAACAAAATAAAACCAAAATCGCTTGGCTCAATACTGTAAATTATGACATTGAAACACAAATTTTACCACGAATTACTATACCTGTAAAACATAAATGTTCAAAAATGGTTGTATCTTACGCTATTGATCCTACTTCAAACTGGATTACTGTACAAAATCAACGAGATCAATATGTATTTCGAAGAGAATTGGTATCTCCTCCAAAAAATGATTCCATTCTCAAAATATTTTTAACACAACTTTTATTTGATTATATTATACGCAATATTCATCCATAAATGAAATCTATAGAACACATTTACAAATTATTTTTTCATAAACATCAGATTGCATAGACACATAATCGCCACATTTTTTACAAAAGGTCATTTGATATTGATTACATCCTGGATCTTCTTCTATCCAAAATTTAAATCGTGTAGGTAGACATATATCTTTATATGTATATGGTGTATGATTAATAAAATTTAGTATAACACCTTTTTGTTGAAGTGATCTATATTGAATCCAATCATAAAAGGCAAATTCTTTTATGATTGGCAACAAATCTTCCGGAATCGGCAACCGATTAATGCACAATTGTTTCTCCATTGTTTATAGTTTATAGTTTATTTTAAAAAAAATCAATTCAATTTTTTTTTAACACAAACATTTTATTATTGGATTTTGTTTAGAACTGGATTTTTTATAATTTCCACAATTAGAACAAAAATTCATAAAATAGGCGTTAAATTTACTATCATAATCATTTACAAACATATAATTATAATATAAAGGTTTATACTCGCATTTACCAGTGCAGTTAGAAGAATCAATAAGTTTATTAATGGATTTTTTTCTTGTTTTTGACAAATGGTAAACTATATCGATAAAAGCAAAATCTTTAATGACAGATAACAAATCTTCTGGTAATGGAATATGGTTGATACATAGTTGTTTTTTTACCGACATTTTTTATAATTTGTATTAATTATTATTATCATTTCAATTTTAATCAAACGTCAATGAAATCTGTATAAATTCTTTTTGAATGTTTTTGATTGCAGAGGGCGACAATTCATGCCTGGTCTTACGAGTCTTGTGCTCCGCCGGCTTTTTTTTTGACGTACTATTTCGAATATTCATATCATGCTCTATTTTGGTATATTCCAATTCTATATATTCAATAATCTCATTTTCCAAAACCCATTTGAAAAAATTTAATTGACCAATTGTTGTCTGAATCAACGTATTATTCTTATAAGGAATGGTTATTTTCTCCCATCTGCAGAAAGGATCAAATCGTTTCTTAGAATAAGCTTTCAACTTTAATTTGTAATCATTATAGACTTTGAATCGTGTACCACTACTCAATGTATAAACAATATAATTCTTTTTTGCATAGTTAGTTACAAACCAATCCAAAATTCGTAGAGAAATAATAGAATCTCCGTTTAAAATTTTAAGGATTCGGTCCAAGTTTTTATAATGGTTGGATTCATAATATGTTTTTAATTTATCTAATAATAAATCATTTTGTTTTGTATAATTCATACTGTTGCCAATTATATACTTTTAAATAAGTTTTTATTACAAACTATATTACAAACTATATTAAAACAATCTTTACAATAATTACATGTTACAAAACATATTAAGTATCATTACTGCAACAAATATGATAGTAGAAACATGTTATACATATCATGTATATAGACCATTATCATACATAGGAATAATATCGTATTTTGCTTATGATGCTATTTGTAATGATGTAAATTATGAATATATTATACATCATACCACGACTATATCAGGTATAATAATTTGTTATATTTGGCCATATCCAGATGAAGTATTTACTACAGTTGGTAGAGTAGAAATATCTACTATAATAATGAATGTAATACCATTTACTAATTCCAAATTTAAAACACCATTACAGCTTTTATTTTATATAACATTTGTTAAATATAGAATTTATGATTGGTACTATATGTTTCAAGAATATAAGCTTTTATATGTACATTATATTCCACTTATTATATTATACACATTAAATTTGTACTGGTTTACGCTTTTGACAAAAAAATTAGGAAAAATATTTTTGAAACCATATAATTTAAAACCGTTACAGCATCAAATTTGTTCCTATACAATGGCAATTAATAGTTGTATCACAGTATATACTGTATATCCTAATTATGTTTATGGTCAAATAACTTGTTGTTTTCTAGCATTAACTAGTTATCTTTATCATCAAGATATAAAAAATAATCATAATAGTATAACACCTAAAATACCTAAATGGATATTATATGATATTACAGCTATACATTTATTTGAAGTAAGTTATATGTATACTATATGTGATTATTGGTATATTTTGGCAACTGTACATATATTAAACATACTATATATTTATAATACTATACCAGATGATTATATAACTTCATCTATGCCATCGTTTCTATTAGATGCTATTGTAACTATATATATTAAACCGTCTATTGAAATATATACTATTTGTGTATTACAAATATGCGGACAATTTATACAACCTTTTTATGATTTAACATTTTCATATATTCATTTGTTAATTATATGGTATACGTATGTATGTATAACCAGTGTAGTTTTTAATTTATAAATTCTTTTTTAGTTCTTCCAGTTCATTCAACCACATTTGTCTTTCTGTAGTTGAAACGATCAATTCTTTATCTTTTGTTAATTGCGCCAATTCTCCTTCTAATTTTTTTACATTTTCATCTGAAACACTATCCATCGGCATTTTGATAAGATAATGATACGATCCATCTCTCTGCACTAATTCCATCGCCTCTAACATTTTTGTAATTTCATCTTGTTTCTTGTTCCGTAAATCAAGAGTTCCTTTCAATACTGCATGAATATATTTAACTTTGTGTGAAATTTCCAATAATTTAATATCTAATTCTTTCAACAAATATTGCTTACGAGTTGTATACAATTCTAGACGAAATTCTGCATATTCTTCAATAATTTCATACACATTTTTATATTTACGCAACTGATTCTTTGCATTAATTAAATGCATATTGGTTGTTGTAATGGATGTAGTGAGTTTCAAATCGGCTTCTATATTTTTACTTGGTGCTAAAAGTGTAACTACAATATGAATGTCAACATCTGTACTTTTATCCGTATAATCTTTGATCAGAGTTCCAATCGAATCTTCTAAGAATTGTTTATACGTATCTGTCCACATTCCAATCGGAAGTTCTGTAATTGTTACATTCAATTCTTTTACCGAATACACGCCACGTATGATATATTTTCCGTCACAATCTTCTTTTTCTTGATCGATCTTACCTTTAAAACCTCTATAGAATGGTTTGATATTTGTTTGGGTTGGTTCAAATAGCAACAAATGGCGAATATAATCAATCAAATCTACTGGATTATAGCAAGGAATTTTGGTACTAAATCCAGTACCAATACCATTACAACCATTTACCAAAATCATAGGAATAATAGGATAATACATTGCCGGTTCAATACTGGTTCCATCATCTACTAAGTATTCCAATACATTGTCATCTTCTTTACGAAAGAGGTATCGAGTACATTTACTAAGTTGGGTAAAGATATACCTTTCACTTGCGCTATCTTTTCCACCCTGTAGTCGTGTTCCAAATTGACCATTTGGTTTCAATAAATTAATATTATTTGATCCTACAAAGTTTTGAGCCATATTTACAATTGCACCATTCAAACTTGCTTCACCATGATGATATGCCGATTTTTCAGAAACGTATCCACTAAACTGGGCAACTTTGATTTCATTTGTAAGAGGTTTGAGTAATGCACAGTAAAAGATTTTACGTTGACTAATTTTAAATCCGTCCATTACATTTGGAATCGATCGATCACAATCATATTTTGAAAATTTAATCACTTCTTTGTTAATCAATTCGGTATACGAAATATTTTGTACGTCTGTATTCAAATGTTGCGGGGTATACTGTTCCAACCATGCTTTACGATCATTTGCTCTTTTTTTATTGAATACCATATCTAATTGACCAATACATTCATGTGTAGTAGTAAAATTTACAATCTTCTTATCTTTGAAATATTGTTTAAATTCATTTGCAGAACTTGTTCCTAATCCCTTGTAAAATTTTACATCAAAACCTTTTGGATTTGATTCTTTCCAAACTGTATATTGATATTCATTGTAAAAACATTGTTGTATTTTTCCTTTGGTTGCTTTAATAATGGGAGTATTCATGAATCCAATAAAATCGGGGTATTGTAGAAGAGTTGGCCATAAACAGGCAAATAAATTAATAATCAATGCCTTAATGTGACTTCCATCTAAATCTTGATCTGTCATAAACAATACATGTGCATATCGCAATTCATTAATATTATCTTTTGTATAATCTTTTCCATATTTCAAACCTAAAATAGTCATCAATTCTTTAATTTCTTTATTGTTACTGATTGTGGTTATCGATTCATCCCGAACATTGAGCAATTTACCTCGCAAAGGATATACGCCGAATTCATTACGATCTTCGGATGTAAATCCAGATAAGATTGCAGAGCGAGCTGAATCTCCTTCACATAAGATAAGGGTACATTTACCAGACTTTGCTGTACCAGCAAAATTGGCATCAATCAATTTTGGAATACCAACAATTTTTCTTACTTTACTTCCGTCACTTGACTTTTTCGCCGATGTCATTTCTTTACTTTTTGTAATGGTTAAAGCAAGTTCCATCAAACCTTTCTTAGCAACTTCTTCAACAAATTTATCAGATAATTCACAACTGGAACCAAACGATGAGCTCGGCGTATTCAAATAATCTTTTGTTTGACTATCAAAGCTTGGATTTTCAATAGAACACTGAATAAATAGCATGATGTGTTCTTTCAACGTAGTTGATTTTACATCTACCTTCTTTTTTTGTTTGATGTATAGTATAAGTTTTTTAAGTAACTGATTTAGAATGTAATTTACGTGAGTACCGCCTTTACCCGTATGAATACCGTTAACATAAGACATGGATACAAATTCTTCATTTGGGGAATTACATACAACAATTTCCCATCGTTCGCAACTAAAATGGGATCGAGGTATCTCTGTCTTAGATCCAACAAATAAATCTACATATTGAACAAGTGATTTTACAGGTACAATAGATCCGTTATAACTTACTTTTACAGATTTATCTGTAATTGATGCAATATCGTAAATACGGCGTTCAATTAAAGATAGCATGGTAGGTTCCAATCCGGCCAATTTAAGACGTGCATAATCTGGCCGAAATGTAATTGTCGTATACGATTTCTTTTTACACGGTTTAATAACTGGTTTATGTATTTTTTTCAAATTATCTTCAAATGATTGAGTGTACTTAAGTTGTCGTACAGAATCAACGCATTCAATACTTGCAAAAGTAGACCAAATAAATACAAGTTTAACTCCAAATCCATTTTTTCCTCCGACAATTCGTTTTTCTTCCGTATTGAAGTTTCTCGAAGTTCTTAATGTAGCAAATATAAGTTGAGGAATATACATTTTGTGTTCTGGATGTTCTGCAACATCGATTCCTTCACCATCGTTTGTAATTGTAATGGTTCCATTTTCAATTGTAATTTGAATATGAGTAACAGGATTTTCTCCAGATTTAGTACGAATGTGGTGATCATTTGCGTTGACAATTAATTCGTCAAATAATTTCAATAGTGCAGGATTGTATTGAATCGTTTGAGTTTGAATTTTTCCATCTTTAAATACCCAATTGTCTGTTTCTACATTTTCAACCGATCCAACATAAGTATCCGGGTTTAATAGTACGTGGTCATGCTCATTACGCATAACATATTGCGAAAGATCATTTGTTGCAGTAGCCATTATTATCTATTTTGGTATTATATTTAATTATCAATTTTTTTGTTTTTAGTTTTGCTTTTGCTTTTTCTTTTTACTTTTACTTTTTCTTTTGTTTTTTAGTTTGCTTTTGTTTTTTACTTTTGCTTTTGCTTTTGCTTTTTAGTTTACTTTTGCTTTTTAGTTTGCTTTTTCTTTTGTTTTTTACTTTTGCTTTTGCTTTTAGTTTTCTTTAATGGATTATAATTTAAAAACCATTCTTCGTATTCTTTACTCTTGAAATTTATTTTATTTCGTTTTTCTAATTTTATATCTCGAATGTCAGATAAAGTAACATGATTACCATAACATTCCATACTAAACCTTTTCAATAATCCACTTTGTTTTAATCTGTATCGTTGTTGTACATTGAATAACATTGTAGACAAACATAATAACCTGTTTATATCATAATATTCTCGATCTGCATACATAAATGCCATGTAAAAACTTAATAATGTATCAATGGTGCCTATTCTTACGGGTTCTTTATTTTTACCTAATTTTATTTCATTATAACTATGGCATGCAGTTGGTTTATAAACAAACGCAATGTACTCTTCATCAATTTGTATTGAATAATGTTCGCTAATTAATTCACCAATTTCCGGATATTTATTTATTTTTACTTTTAGTCCTTCTTTTTCTAATTTATTTTTTACGGTATCGCAAGTTTTTACAGGATCTTCAGATAACACATCAAAATCTGGCAAATCCTCTATTTTATGATTCGGCAAATATTGTGCATAAAGAGCATTTGCATATCCACCAATAAAAACAAGTTTTTCATCTATAAAACATTTTTTTACGATAGCAAATATTTTTTTTTGATCAAGTTGGGTTGTTTCCATTTTACGTTGAAATGATTTACACGGTTTTAATTTTAAAGGATAATATTTATTTAATAAAGTAAGACGTTTTAATACTTTTTCCCATCGTGAAACATCTCCCTTGGGTCTGGATAATTCCAAATACATACTTTGTCTCAAAAAATTTGCTGGGGCATACAATAATCCCTTGATACGAATAAGATCTTTTTGTAAACATTCAAATATTTCTGGATGCAGATAAGTTATATCAGCAATACCAAGATTATTTACAAATACTTTATAAGTTCCGTGGTGTACACCCGCCTTTGCTTCTACATTAGTAAATCCTTCTTTTACACATATGTCGGCCAGTTCTTTTGCATTATCTAATGCATCTTTACTAAAAAAATCATAATCGGGTAATTCATACCCATAATTATAAAATTGGTCACTTTCAGGTAATATATTATTGATTGCAGTGCCTCCATAAATAATTAATTTTTTTTGTTTAATAAATGATTCTACTAATTTTATAATTTTTTTTGTTTCAGAAGATTCTACTAATAATTTTCCCTGTTCTTTTTCAATCTTGTCTGCATTCATACGTAATATAGCTAACTCACATTCCTCAAATGATAAATTTTTAGAACATTCCATATTATATATATCTATTTTAACTGGATAACATAAGAATTTCCTACCTTTTTACATGATCCAATAATTTCTGGATTTACTTTATTTTTCTTAATATCTTCTGTGTTGTATACATTATTTTCATCTATGTAGTACATAATCCCTCTATATTCTTCTGCCCAAATTGTTTTTTCTTTGAAAACAGGTTCAGCCTGTTTCATGATTCCATGTGGAATACCTTTGGTATGTGTTCCGCAATATAAATGTCCATTTTTTTTACGACGCGTACATTGTTCTCCTTCATGTCCACTTCCTTTTGCACAACGTGCTTCGCAACGCGAATCATGTGGAACACAATTCTTTGCTCGTTTGCGTTTACTAAAATCAGATTTTGATATATCAACCAGTTTCATCGATTGAACCCAGTGTAGCAAATGATCTACATCCGTTTCTTCTTGTTTTACCTTATTTATTTCGGTAACTAATTGTTTCATAAACGTATCATTTTGCAATGAAATCTTATCTAAAATACGACGTTCCATTTTACATTAGAAGTATCTACAAAAGTAATATCAATTTTTAAAAAGAGTTAAAAAATAAAAGTTATTGGTATTATGAATTTACATGTTATGAAGGATAGAATTGAAATGATGCCCAAAAATTATCAGATTGAAATCGGAAAATTATTAATCAAACAATATGAATGCACACACAATGAAAATCAAAACGGTATTTTTATTAATTTATCCAATCTATCTCCAGAAATTACAAATAAACTTCAAAATTATATTGATTATGTCAACCTACAAGAATCACAAATTAATAAAACAGAACAGGAAAAGGACGAACTTAAAGATATGTTCTTTAATAAAGTATGAAGATATCAAAATTTGTTTTAAATAAAATAAATTTTGAAAATTATAAATTACGCGACAAATATTTAGATTGTTTCATGAATCTTACATCTATTACAAAAATAGATATTTTGGCGAATGCACCACGATCTATTGTTCAAGATATTGAATCCAACACTATTACATTGAATACGTTTGTACAATTATGTAAATGGAAAAAATGTAATGTATGGGTGTTAGATAAGTGTGTTTATCCTATTGGAACTTACCCGCCAACTCATATTATAGATAATAATGAAATTATTCCATGGGAAGGGCAAGAATATTTGGAATATTATCATGCAACTCATCCATTATATGCATTATCGCATTACAAATTGAAAGATCTTCAAGATATTGCAGCAAAATTAAACATTCCTATTTCAAAAACAAAAAAACAAATATATAGTGATATTCAATCAAATATCCTTTTTTAAAATTGATTAAATAATATTATATGTATATAGCATATAATGGATAAAATATTAGAATCGTATCTTAAAAATAAAAATACAGATTCGGTTAAATACGAATTTGAGTTACGGTTTAAACATTATTTTCCTGACAGAATCACCAGAAGTGATTATAATAATGTAATAGAATGGTTATTAATGTGTGGATTTAAAATTAAAGAACGTGTATCGTTATTACGTATATCAGTTGGTAAAAATATTCGATCTGAAATAGATGGTATTGATAATATTAAAAAATATTGTAATAATCCAACCATAGAAAATATGAAATATGTTGAAAAACAACAGGTAGTTGAACCGTTTACACACCCTTTATATAATGTACAATTTTCATTAAATTCAGAAACGGTAAAACCAACAGTTGAAACTATAACCGAAAAAAATACGTTTCGATTTATGAAACGATTACAATTGTATCATCCGGATCATCCCCATGTAGTTGTAGATTGTAGTATTGTAAAAATGTTAAGAGATAGTCCGACAAAAACAATGACCCAGGTATTTAATATGACACCCCAATATGAAATAGAAGCAGAAATTATAGAATTACTTGATAAAAAGTTGTTGGAAAAAGAAATAAAACCGGAAATATCATTTGTTATGACAAGTGTACTAAAAGGTCTACAGAGAACAAATTTTCCTATTTCATATAAAGAAATTACAGATGTACAAGAAGAATACAAACAACTTTTTCCGTCTGGAGAAAAAAGTAAAGATTTGAATTTTATAGGACCAAATACAGTTACATTACAAAAAGAAAATATTCCTATATTGAATGAAAATGATTTTATGGTAACAGATAAGGCCGATGGAGAACGTAAATTATTATTTATTTCAAAAACGTCCAAATTATATCTTATTCCAACTTCAGGTAGAGTTGAAAATATGAATTGTAAATTACAAGATCAAAAAGGGTTACCAAAAGGTCCAATGATATTAGATGGCGAACATGTATTTAAAGATTCTAAAAATAATTTTCATAACACTTTTTATGCATTTGATATTTATTATTTGGACATTGAACCAATGACAGAACAAAATAAAACCAATTTAGGTATTGATACAAACGATATACGAAAATATAATTTGACAACACGTCGAGAAGTTTTGATGCGAGTTGTAAATACAGTATTCTTGAATATTAATTTACTCGATCAAAAATACGGAGTACAATACAAACGGTTTTTACCATACTCTGCAGGAAATTGTAGGCTATTATATGAAACTCCAACACCATATCACAAAGACGGTCTCATTTTAACACCGGTTCATTATGGAGTTGGACAAAATAAACCAGATACACCTATTTTAAATAGAAGAACTACGTGGGATTTAAATTTTAAATGGAAACCACCTGAAGAAAATACAATTGATTTTTACGTAGATATTGATGATAAGATTAAAAAAACAATAACAGGTAGAGAATACAAAACAATTACATTGAAGTCCTCTTATAGTGCATATGCAAACCGACTTGTATCCGATTATACTGTTTGTCCTTCCGTATCTGTTTATCAAAATTTTGATATTAATTCGAATGGTAAAAAGCGTATACCATTTATAGGAGGACGACCCTATGACGTTTCTGCATACATATGTAATTGTTACACAAATGAAGAAGGAAATATCTGTACAATTAGTGAAGGACATCCAGTAGAAGTCATTGAAAACGGATCAATTGTAGAGTTTAAATATGATATGGTAAAAGAAAAGGGATGGAGATGGGCGCCAATACGCGTTCGATGGGATAAAACAGATCCAAATGCATATACTACTGCAGTAAAGAATTGGATAAGTATACACAATCCAGTAACATATGATATGTTAGTTTTACCCGAAAGTGTAGATAAAGAAAAAGAAGATTCACTTCGACCTAATCAGTTAAATAGTGAATATTATACATTGAAAGAAAAAGAAGATAAAAATAAGAACAAACTGATAAGAGATTTTCACAATGACGTGAAACGAATGTTAATCGGTAAAATTGCAGAACAAGTTAAAACAAAACATAGAAGAAATCCAATGTTGATTGATTTTGCTTCGGGTAAGGGTGGAGATATTCAAAAATGGGATGAAGCAAAATGTGCATTTGTACTTGGTATTGATATTAATAATGATAATTTACATAACGAAACAGATGGAGCATTTCTTCGTGTAGTTCGTAGAAAAATGGACAAGGTTAAGAATAGACAACAAGAAGGAACACCTATGTTATTTGTAGAAGGAAGTAGTAGTTTAATGATTAAAAATGGAGAAGCAATAAAACATGATTATGAAAACAAAATCGTACAATATTTGTTTGGGATGGAAACAACATATCCACCAATGTTGTCGGAACAATCCAAAATACCTTATGGATTGTGTAGTAACGGGTTTGATATTGGAAGTATACAATTCGCATTACATTATATGTTTGATTCTGAAGAATCTGTAACAAAATTTGTTTATAATTTAATGGATTGTATTCAATTAGGCGGTTATTTCTGTGCAACTTGTTTTGACGGAGATAGTATCGTAGAATTACTCAAAAATATCAAAAAGGGTGAAGCAATGTCTACTGCACATGATGATAATGGTACATTTAAATTATCTACTACTATAGACAAATCAATAACTCCCTTTTCAAATATACAAAAACAATATGAAAATTCAGAAGTGAATGCACGAGACCCTACCAAATTCATTAACTTGTCTATTGGTGTGAAACAAGAAACGTTAAATAAAGACAAATTTCTAAAAGAATTTTTAGTCTTTTCGGATTATTTTATACAACTAATGTCCAAACATGGGTTTGAATTAGCAACACATATCAAAGAATTTCCTGATGGTAGTGGTCTATTTAAATCGTTAGATAGTAAATATAAAAATATGTCAGGTGATCCAAATCAAGAAGCCATATCCTTTTTGAATCGTTACTATATTTTTCAAAAACGGAAAAATATACCCTTTCGTGTAACAAAGGTATATGACACGGAAAATAAAAAACATTTTAAAGTAATTGTAAATTAGTTAAATATGTTTTTCGTATAACTATTATATGATTTATGCATTACCCAAAGTAAATATATCATATAAAGAAGGTGTTAGTCCTTATTTTACTCCATGTAATTCATTACAATATTATTTAACTACATTTCAGACAACTGCAGAAGTAGAGGATAAAATTATAACATTAAGTAAATATAAACCTAAATCTGATTCTTTTTTTGTTATGTTAGAATTATTACATACAAATCGTATTCCAGATACTACAGAAATTACTTGTGTTGGTAGTAGCGCTTGTATAGAAGCTTTTGAGTGGATCAAAAAAAATATATCCTTTAAATTACGTGTAAAGTCGACACAGTTAATTATAGGAGATATTGATGATTTTAAAGAACAAGTATTATACGTTTTGAATCATCAAATTTCAGGCGGAATGTGTTTTCTTCGCATTACAGATACAACACAACATTCTACTATACAATTGATCTATTTATTATGTGCTTGTTATGATAATGTACACATTTGTAAACCGAGAGCAATTAGTAATAGTAGTTTGGTAAAATATATTGTATGTACACAATTTAAAAAAATAGTTCAAATAGACAATTATGATAAATTAGTCATACCTTATTATTTTATAACGAAAATAAATGAATTGAACGCAATGTATGGGCAAATACAATTTGAACATTTACAATATAATGATGATTCTAAAGAAAAATGGATTCATTGGTGTACAGAATTTTCAATTCCAATTTAGGAAAAATATATTGTATATTTATGGATTATAGAATTGTAGGCACTTTAATAAACATGATTCTTTTCGTTATTTTTGCATCTTCCCCTGTTTTTAAATACGTTAAGAAAATGGGTATACGCGACGACGACCAATCTTTAATTCTTCGTTCATTGATAGTTGGTGTAGCAACTTATTTAAGCACGTTATTATATTAAATTAAGTAATTTAAAGAAATAAAGTATAATTTAATCATGTCCAATTCGGTAAATCGCATCAAGGTAATTTAGCGATAGAAGGTTCAACTCCTTTTTTGGACATCACTCGTGATAGCTCAGATGGTAGAGCGACGGACTGTAAATCCGTAGGCCAAGGGTTCAAATCCCTTTCATGAGAAGTTTGAAATATAAATCAATAATATAAATAAGTAATATGGATCCAACCATTACTTATTTATTCAATCCGAAGAGAAGTACTACACTGCGTCCTATACAAGAATTTGATGAAAGTTATAAACAACGTATTATAGATTTAACTATTGCAATGTTTGAAAAAAATACAGTTCATGTTGATTCGTTTCAAATGTATGTGTCTGATTGTATTCGGTTTCTAAAAAAACAGGAATTAGAAAAGGATAAAGAAAAAGAAAAAGATTCAGAAATTGAGCCGATTAATGGAGATCAGTTTATTTTTGTTCCTAAAAAAATAGATATTCTTATTAAGAAAAAACAAAAAAATATGTTTTTAATACATGGTAAACCCTGAAGTATGTTCTCCTCTTACTAAAAAGAATAAACGGTATTCGTGTTATTCAAGTAAACAGCTTACTGCATTAAAACGCAAATATAACATGACACGTCGCGAGAAAATAAAATCATCCAATCCTGTAAAGATTTGGCAGGAATTAGATAAAAATATTCAAAATTGTAATACAGAATCTTGCTGGGCAAAAGAATTAGACGTACCTGTAAAAGATGTGTTTGCTCCCAAATGTCCAGACAGTTGGAAAAATAATAAAAACGAATGGTTATCCAGTACAGACATTACTGCAGTATTGCGTCAATATGAAAAAGCTTACCCTGAATTTAAATATATTGGTCCATCGCCGTCTGATTATTATTTCAAAGAATATGGGAAATGTGTTTGGCCAGAATTATGTGCATTCAATGTAAATAATACCAAACACAAATATATTGGTATTGTGTTTAATTTAGACACGCATAATGGTTCTGGAACCCATTGGGTTTCTCTTTTTGTTAATATGCCCAAAAAAACAGTTTATTATTTTGATTCTACTGGTGAAAAAATTCATGAAAATATTCAACATTTAGTTGATCAAATTCAAGGCCAAAATTCAAAATTCAAATTCTTTCAAAATTATCCTTCGGAACATCAATTTGAAAATACAGAATGTGGAATGTATACATTATTTTTCCTTGTCACTATGTTAACTACTCGTAATTATAATTTCTTTAATGGTAAACAACGATTTCCAGATAAAGCAATGGAAAAATTAAGAAAAAAATATTTTAATTCGTAATAAAGATCTATCTTCTAATAGTGTATATGAATACAAATGAAAATAAACGAATGTTATGGGATCTTGTTTGTGAAATGAATTTATTTAGACCCGGTTTAAATAAAGAAGAAATTATGAAAGTGTTTGAACAAAATATTCAAATTGCAGATAAAGTAGATAATACACTAACTGAAAAAAATAAAGTATTTTTGGGTTTATTTGTTCCTGCAATCAATAGTATGCAAACTATAGATACAGAATCAAAAACCAGTAGAGAAACATTTTTTGAAGAACGTGTGAATACAATACAACAAACAAAAGATGTACCTCTTTACAATATTTTTGATCCTGTCGATGTACAACATGAGTTGGTATTGATCAAAACGTTACTGCATAAAATTCTGGAGAAATTAAATGAATAAATTTATTTATCAAATATCTCATATTTTGCATCAATACACAAATCTTCCCATTCCATAAATTTAGTACCTTTTACAGATCCTACCCAAACACCTGCAAATCCACCTTCCTCGTACCATTCATTTTTAATCCAAGCACCAGGATATTTAGCTACTAAACTTTCCAACCATTTATAGTCAGGATTCCAAGCTGTTGTTTGTGAAAATTTAATACCCTTTTCTTTTTTTTTCATGATAACTATATTTGGATGATACTTTTTTTCTTGACTTTGTAATTCATTTGAAACAAAATTGTTCATTTCTTCAACAGTATAACATGTAATAGTAATCGTATTCCAACAATCATTCGGCATTTTATACTTGTTATTATTTTTTTAAATTAGTTTAAAAATACTACTGCAGATTATATTGAAAATAAAAATTTGTCTAAATAATTTTATTATCTATATTTTTTTAAAATTACATTATCATTTTTACTACAATTTAAAACACGACATTGTAATGGATTTTTATAATGTTGATATACATCTAATTGATAACCACATACATGAAATGCAATAGCCAATGAAAATTCATCTATATTAACTAAAATATAATTATTATACATGGCCTTTTTTATATATTCTTTCTCTTGTAAAATAGTACATGAATCTACATTACACTGCTTATATAACATGTTAATAAATTGTATTAATAAATAAATTTGTTTTATTTTGAAATGTGTATTTTTCATTGTTTTTAATTCTGGATACCATTTCCAATAAGCAGTTGCTATATCAAGTGATGTAATTCCTGCATAAGATTTAATAACACTGATAACATCGTCATTCATTTTATTTGTAAATGAAATAAATAATTGATCGAGTTCAATTTTAAAAATTGAATTCAATTTGTTACTAAATAGTATAACAAAAGATGAAGTTGGTACCATGGATCTCGCCTAATATTTTGTCAAACCAAATGCTTCATTTTAACCCTAACGCTATGGAATATATGGAGGAAAATGGTATTACTAAATCTTGGTATCTATTGTCTTGTAATCCGAGTGCAGTAAGATATCTTTATCAAGACCCGACCCTAATAAAAAAAGGAACCTGGTTTAAAAATAAAAATCCGGCGATTATTCCTTTGATAGAAGAATGTCCCTATATAAATAGCCCATGGGTTCAAGAACAATTACTTGAAAATCCGAATGCACTACATTTAGTAAAATCACATCATATGAAACACAATTTATACAATTTATGTAAAAATACAAACCCGTTGGCAATCGATCTTATTGAATATTATATTGAAACATCTGAAGAAGTAACCGATGTTATATGGAATACAATTGGTACAAATCCGTCTGCATTCAAATTAATAGATAAATATTTACACAAAATTAGCTGGAAATCGTTATCTGAAAATCCGGCAGTAATACATACATTATTGATAAATCCTGAAAAAATAGATTGGCATACATTTTCAAAAAATACGCATCCATTAGCAATAGAACATATGCGTAAGAATTTAGATAAAGTCAGTTGGCAATATGTAAATATGAATCCGGCTGCAATTGAAATTTTAAAAGAAAATCCAGATAAAATTGTTGGTTATTGGATTTCAGTGAATCCAGGAATTTTTGAATATAATTACCCAAAAATGGCTAAACAAAGAATGGAATATCTTCGCGATGAACTGTTATCAGTTTCTATGCATCCTTCCCGAATTTGTCATTTGTTGAAACAAGGATTAACATTGGCTGATATATAATTGTTATATTAACTACAAAACATAACAATTATTTTTTTCGTGTTTTGTTATTCTTGTGTATTTTATGTTTTGATTTCCGAATATGATTGTATTTTCTAAATTCTTTTAATGCAACAGAAGCATTTTTCATTTTATACAAATTCATAATAAATTCTTTGTGTAGGGTATTGATATTTTTATTACGTTGTAAAATTCCATATAAAATCATACCTAATGGACACAAATCTAATGAATATTTAACTTGTTCAAATGTTTCTTCAATCGTATATTTATCGAACCATTCCTTGTAATGTTCTATTATATTATTTGCATATTCACTTGAAATTGCAGTATCATATCCTCCAGTTTCTGTGTAGTATTTTAATAATGCAACTTTAAATGCAGGATACCAAGCAGTTCCGTACAATATTTTAAAATAAATAGGTGATAAACCTAAATATCTATTTTTAATCAAAAATTTATATTCCAAAAGCCGATTATTTTCCCAATCAATTAATTCATATTTATCGCTACATTTCATAATGTTGTCCAGTTTGATATCACCATGAGCAACATCTAATTTTTGTATATCTACCAAAGTTGATAAAATATTGTCTACAAATTTAATAAATTCTTGTTCTGTAAATTTATTTACAATCAATTCCGACATTGTTTGGTGACATTTTATATTTACTACAAAACATCTGGAATTAGATCTATCAAACAACAATCCTTTGTTTTTCATAACAATTTCAAATCCAATCAATGTATTATTTTTATAAGGGATACCTATAATACCATATTTTTTTACAACTGGCAAAATGTGTTTAAATCCATTAATTTCTCGCATCATATATGTTTTTTTAGAATGACCAAATGTGCGTGTTGCAAAATTGGGAATAGTGAATTCTTTTACAACATGGTTTTGATTTTTATCCAAATGTATTATTTCATCTATAATTTCAGGACCTTTTACATACTCTATAATATCGTCTTTTTCCAAAATATATACAATCACCTTGGTTACATTTTCTAATTTGATATGTTCTAATGATTCCAGATCTTCTGTTAATGTTCCGTAATCCATCACCTTTCCTTTCATTCCTTCCCCGTACACTGCACCCGCCTCCATACTATACTGATTTATTTTATTTTTTTACGATTTGATTTATGATGTGATTTATGATTTGATTTATGATTTGATTTTCTATGTGTACCGCCACTATGTCTTGATACACCAATATCATCTAATAATTCTCTACTGGATAATTTATTAGACAAACTGCCATCAAATATTCTGGAATTAGTAATAGGTCGTTTATATGTATATCCTACATAAAGTGCAGAACCACCAACAAGTACGCCAATAACAGCAATTAAAATATTGTTATTCATATAAATAATAGATATTATCTAGAATTATATTGTCTTAATCTTTGTGTTAAACGTCTTTCTTGTTGTCTACGTGTTTCTTGTAAATATTGCTGGATTCGTGTATGTCTTTGTAATTGTTCTTGTGTCAGATGATTGGTTCTTTGAGTTTGTATTTGAGTTTGTCTTTGTCTATTTAATTGATTTGCTGATGGAGGATATACGTATTGCCATACACCTCTTCCAACAATTAAACTACCTATTATAGCTGAAATAACAGCAATTTGTGTTTTCATACTATTAGTTTCGTTTTTTTCTCCGTGATTTTCGTTTACAACCACCGTTTTGTGTAATTTGTTCAATTTCTGCATTAAGATCTGTAACAGATATCCATCCATTTCCTGCTAAAAAACATGCTCCTGCTAATATGGCTATATACATTATACGAGTGCCATCATCCATATACATGTTAAATATTTTTATCCATAAACCTAAAAATACGCTGAATATCTAATAGTGTAATATCTGTATGATCTATTTGTTGCATCATACTGTTTACATTATCTATTTTTCTTAATTGCTGCATATAGGAAAACATGTCCTTTTTGTCCATATTTAATTCTTTACAAATACGCTGAATAAATCCAATATTGTTATATTCCGTTGAATATTTAGTAAGTACTTTTGTAAAACGTATATCAGAAATTTTGTGATGATTTGTGTTCTCTTTTTGAAATAAATAATTTGTATAAAATGTTTTTAATATTGAGCTCATTTCATTAAACATCCATATTTGCTTTTGAAATGTTATTCTATCGATATAATCTGAAAAACAAATCAGTTCCAAGATTTGTATATATAATGGTATAACATCTGAAATATTCATTTTTTCAAATAAATCAATAATATTTTCATGCCATAACAAACTGACTATAGTTCTGTCTGCATCATTCATGATAGAATGGTCCTTTAATTTCATAGAAGTATTCATAATTCGTTTTGTAATTTGTTTTGAATCTTCATTAATCGGTTTTGGTTCAAATAAATAAGGCAAATATAACGGATTTATTTTATTATTATGTACTATGGTGTATAATTGAATAATTTTCTTTAAATCTCGATCTACATAAACACTATATTCTGGTTTACCAGGTATCAAATATTGTAATATTTGTTTAATTTGAATATTGGTTGGCGATTTTAATTCAATCACTGTACAACATTTCATGAGTTCTTTTACCTTTTTATCCATGTAATTATTTCCAATACAAATAATAGGTATATGTGTAGTTCCTTCTAATTTTTGTCGTTTTGTTTTTTTAGGACGAATCAGTTTAATTAATGTATTAATACCACCTTTATCTCCATTGTTCATGCATTCAATATCATCCATAACAATGGCTATTTTTGTTTTCTTTTTTGTAAATAAACTAATTACATTTGTATCGGATGAATGATATGTACTAATATTATCAATAATGTCTTTTGTTCTAGAATCACAAGCATCATAATTAATAACATCGTAAATTAACTCTTTTAAAATATCCATAATAAATTTTGTTTTACCTGATCCAGTAGGACCATGTAAATAAATACAACGTTTGGTAAGTATATTATTTTTATTTTCATCGAAATATTTTAAAAAATCAACAATTTGTTGTTTTATTCCATCTCTATTTAATATTTTCTGGAATATACTTTCCATAGTATCTAATTATGAATAATTCTATATTAATTAACGCACAAATATAAACAACAATTAATTATGTACGTATGAATTGTCCATTTGTATATAAATATATGCCAACATGTTTACACGATTTTGATATGGAAACTACCATGAAATCAATGGTATACGATTTAATACAATCCAATTTATTAAACATTATCATTATTGGTGGCCACTGCACTGGAAAAACAATTTTAAGTAATATTATTGTCAATGAATATTATAAAAATGAATCCATAATTCATGATAATATTTTAATTATTAATAGTTTGAGAGAACAAGGTATACAATATTATAGATCCGATGTGAAGTGTTTTTGTCAAACAGCTTCCAGTATTCCAGGTAAAAAAAAGATTATTATTTTAGATGATTTGGATTTGATCAATAATCAAAGCCAACAAATTTTCTTAAATTACATGGATAAATACAGCAATAATGTACATTTTATAACAACGTGTAGCAATCCTCAAAAAATTATTGATAATATTCATTCACGTCTTATTAACATTAAATTATCGACCATCACTAACATTTATTTAGAAACGTTATTACAAAAAGTAATGATTAATGAACAAATTCAGATTGATGCAGAATCAATACCACACATTTTAACTATATCTCGACAATCATCCCGTGTTTTACTAAATTATCTTGAAAAGTTTAAATTAATACGAATTCCAATTACACCTGATTGTGTATACCAATTATGTACGGATATTAAACATGAATTATTTGACACGTTTACGTCATTTATATTGAACAAAGATAAAATAAATGCAATTAAAACAATTACTACGATTCAACAAGATGGTTATTCTGTTATTGATATATTGGAATTTTATTTCTTATATTTGAAAATTTCGCCATTATATGAAGACCATATTAAATATAAAATTATACAAATTTTATGTAAATATATAACAATTTTCAATACAATTCACGAGGATAATATTGAATTGTTGTTTTTTGTGAATGATTTAGAAAAAATAACTGAATAAAGTATGAATTTTATTGCAAAACCAAAAGTTCCTACACGTGAAATCCGAATGAATGTGTTAACTGCATATAACAACAAAATAAATGTAAACAATGAAGGTGTTAAACATGGAGGTTATGCACGAGTATTAGCAAGACGTAAAGCAAACAATATATTTTCCGATAAATGTAAATCATTGATATCTAACTGTAGTGTTCTTAAAAAAATACTTAGTATACCAAGTCCAATAGCAATATGTGCTTATAATAATTTTTTATATATAGCATCATCCACTGCAGAATTTACAATTATAGGTAGGTTAAATTTATTGACAAACGAATTTATTCCTAATTGGTTCCAACAAGAAGGTAATTTTTCATTATTTGATTTAGTTGCAAATGGTAATTATTTATATACAGGTATTGAAAACCAGATTATACGAATAAATATAACTACAGGTGTATCAGAAATATGGATACCTGATACAGAAGGATTAGCATACATTTTTGGATTAACTATTTATAATAATGATTTATATGTAATTAATATTAATATTGTTATTGGTGAATACACTAGTAAAATAAGTAAAATTAATTTAACTACAGGAAGTGTATTGTTAGATTGGTATACATCATCTACACATTTTATGGTTTCAATGCGAGAATATAATAACATGTTATACATTATAAATTATGATGCAAATACAATTACCAAATATGATTTGTTAACTGATGAGGTAATAGAAGATTGGATTCCTGTATCTGCAGGATTACTTGCACCAATTTCATTAACAATTCATAATAACATTATGTACGTATCTAATTTTGTTAGTATAAGCAAAATTAATATAATTACAAAACAAGTACAAAATAATTGGGTTGTAATACCTACATTGTATTATATGGAAGTACCATTTATAATGTTAACCAATTATACCGTAGATGGAAATACAAAATTGTATGTTTCTGCATTTATAAATGGAAGTGTTTATTCTATTTTAATTGATACTGTTTAAAGATATGATTTGAATATTCATAGAATGAGTATTAGAATTGGCGTTCGATTATACAAAAATTATTTACCTATTATGACATTTGTACCTACTCTTATGGGATTTTATTCAGGACTTTATACGGGTCTTCATGAATCAGATAAATCATTATTTTCTGTTTATTCCAACTGGTTAGGATTTACAGGTGTTGGATTGTTAACAGGTTTGACTTATCCAGTTAGCATACCATTAATTACTGGATATTTTCTCTATAAAAATATCAAAAAAATTTAATGTTTTCTACGATTAGAATATTTTTTACGATTATTTCGTTTTTTATGAAATAATTTTCGTGTTTTTTTCTTATATCTTCCTCCTATACTAGATTTAAAATGATCTATTTCATCTGGTATAGGAGGCATTTCTGTATCTTTATTTATTTCATCGTCTCTGTAATTTTTATATTGTTCTATTAATTTAAACAATTGGATAGATACATCACGTTTATCTGTATCAATACTACTATTATAGTTATCATTTTTCAAATCTAGGATTGATTGTTTTATTGTTGCTAAAAAATGTGCATGAACATCAGGTGTCATTGCTTTAGGTGTTTGAACTTTATCGAAATGATTTAATCCTCTATTTAATGTCTTTAATCTGATTTTTAATGAATCTATTGGTGCTAATGGCTGAGGTTGTTCAATTCGTTGCATTAATCGGTTATCCATATATTAATAACATATAAAAATATCAAAAAAATTTAATCAATAAATTGTAATATATTGTCGCTTGTTTCTAAAGCACCTTCCATCCATTGCTGATAATGTTGCGAATAATTTTCACCACAAATAAAAAAATGGGGGAACGGTTCCTGTAATTTAGGCATAATCAATTCTTTCTTTGCACCAACCGTCCAATATCCTACACCATTTTCCCAATAAAACATTTTTGTATGTATTGGCTTTATATCTATATCCAATACATTCTTTACATGATAAATTAACGCTTTATTTACACCATAGACACCTTGTTTCAAATAAATATCATACCAATAAGAAGCAAATTTATTGTCCATGTAAAACATAACTACATTCTTGCCATAAGGAATGATCATTTTCATGGGAGATTTTGTTGTCATTTTATTCATTTTTTTATACCATGGTGTATCAAACGTACTGTAAATACGGCATATAGGTGAACTTGTAATATTTTTTAATAAATGCATAACCGGTCTAAAAAACGCAAGTTTGCGCAAAACATCTGCAGTAAATGTACAAACACAAAATGGAGTAGTATACGTATTTTTATTGGTTCGAATATGATATTGATTATGCATTTTTTGAATACCGATAACTTCTTCTTTTCGGATTACCGTATTTGGACACATTTTAATTCGTTGTACCAATTCATCTATAATTTGAGACAAGCCGCCCTTTAACATACAAAATTCTTCATTTAAATTGTGTAATAATTCAATTGCATCTCGTGCATTCATTGCTACCAATTCAGTATAATATCCAAACGAATCTTCTATAAATTGTACTTCTTCTTTAGAAACAACCAGCCGGGCATAATCAAGAAAAGATAATTTTGTTTGATCGTGTAACGGATCTATTTGACTAAACACGACAATTTTGCCTAAAACTATTTTTAGATTGTAGGGTGATCCTTCTGCATATGTTGCATCGGATGAAATTGGAATTATCTTTTTATCTAAATGAAATTCGTGAATTAATCTCATTAAAATTTTGTGCTTTTTACTAAATCTTCCTGCACCGGCTTCAACCATCATATTTTTATCTTTATAGGTAAAAATACGACCACCTAATCTATCTCTTTCAAGAATAACTAATTTACGATCTGGATTTCGTTTCAATAATTCATATGCTGTATATAATCCGGCAATTCCGCCTCCAAGTATCATATATTAAACTTTTATTTTATATGGAGGTTCCATCTCCATAGTTTAGTACCCTTTTTTGTTACACGTTTTTGATGACACCAACGAACTGGACCCACTTTATTACATTTCATTTTTTTCATTTTTCTTAATTGATTTTTTAGTGTTTTATTCATATAATAGGGTTTTATTATTTGCGTAAAGTCTTGCGTAAAGTCTTTCGTACAGGATTTGGTTGAGGTCGTGTGCACCATTTAAATGGACCTATTTGATAACATGTTCTCCCATCTAAAATACTGGGTTTAATTTTTTTAAATAGAGTTTTACGGTTATTTTTTGAACCAATTCGCATTCCATATTCAATCCCACCACCTTTATTTTTTCTTGTTTTCATAATTATATAGTAATATAATATATGGATCCGCTTATATTAATTTATGATTTTCCAGATAATTTTGATTACACTCCGCCTATTTTAGATATAGGAGGTATTAGTGTTATTGATTGGGGAGATGGATCTACCCCAGATACTGTTATTCCTCATACATATACAACAAACGAGATATACACTGTAAAAATTTATGGTTCTATGGCGTCAATGGTTTTACGTATGTCTAACATAAATGAAAATGTTACAAACACATCTGCAGAATATTTACTTCGGTGTACTACATTCGGAAATATTGGGATAACTTCTTTGCCTAATGCATTTTCATATTGTACCGAATTATTAGAAATTCCACAAATTTTACCATCTTCTATAAGTAACTTAAATTCTTGTTTTACCACACAATACGACAATATAAATAATTATTTATATACTGATTTACGCATAACTAATTGGGATATATCAAATGTATACAGTATGATAAACATGTTCGATGGACTTATATTATCTACTTCAACCTATAATTTATTATTAAACAATTGGAGTAAATTATCTGTTATACCCGGAGTTAATTTTATTACATCTAATTTAATTTATACTACAGATGGCGAAATAGGTAGAAATATATTAACACAATCTCCCAATAATTGGATTATTTTAGGTGATGTTTTAATACCAAAAAATATATATAAAAACACAGAATTTACTATAAAATATAATAATACATTTAATCTTGGTGACACATACTATTTATATTTTGGTGTTACATTAATAGATACAGTTGTATACAATTCAACCGATAATTTTATTATATTTACTGCAGTACCACCTGTTACTGGCAATATTGAATTTACAATTCAAAATGGTAGTACTATAGTATTTACCGGAAATTTCAATGTACTCAAACAACTTATTTGTACACCAACTATAAAACCAACCTATACATTTTCGGAACAGGTTTATGCATCCGATAGAATTAAAACATTAAAGGATCAATTGATATGTATAAATAATATATAACACTATTCTATGCACATCACTAATCAAAATTTTAAAATTTTAATTAAACCAATTAAACCTATTGTTCCAAAAAAACGTGCCTTATTAGTTGGTATAAATTATGTGCATACTGCATACCAATTAAATGGATGTGTAAATGATGTTGTGAATGTATCTAATTTTTTGAAAACCAAGGGATATACATCTACAATAATTACAGATACAACTCAGGTTCAAGCAACAAAAAATAACATTTTAATGTTATTAAAACAATTATTCATTACTTCTAATCCTGGAGACACCTGTTTTTTTCATTATAGCGGTCACGGAACAAATACAGTAGATAAAAATGGTGATGAAGCAGATAGACGAGACGAACAAATTGTTCCATGTGATTTTAATATGATTTTAGATGATGAATTAAAAGCACTAATACAAAATTTTTTGCCGGCAAATGTTACTTTATTTGCATTATTTGACAGTTGTTTTAGTGGAACTGTTTTAGATTTAAAATATAATTATTTCCCCACTTTTGTTAATCAAAAAGAATCAGAAACAAAATCAAATGTTATCATGATTAGTGGATGCACTGATAAACAAACTAGTGCAGATGCTTTTATAAACAAAAAATGGGCAGGGGCAATGACAACATCCTTTCTACAATCTGTGCAAACATCTTCTTCCATTTCAGTTTTAGTACAAAGAATGCAGAAATATTTGGCTACAAATAAATTTACACAAATTCCACAATTATCTACTGGTAAAATTATAAATATTACCGATGGATTATATTTTTAAATACTCTTTTTATTATATGAATTTTCCAAATCATATAGTAAAATATAATATTTACGATATTTTTTATAACGATACAAAAGTTATTATTATTCGACCAATGGAAATAGTATTAGACATTTATATACAAGATAAAAAAATGAGTATGTATACATGTCCGCATAACCATACCTATGTATATACTTTAAAAATTCCATACACAAAAACAATACAATTACGAATAAATAATGAAATAATGAATACACATGTAAATACATATCCAATATTCAAAAATGAAATTATAATGTCTACATTAGTAAAAGACGAAGATAAATATATTAAACAGTGGATAGATTTTCATCTGCATATTGGTATATCCAGATTTATTATTTATGATAATAGTACAAGTAATACATTACCAACACTTTTAAAATCATATGTAGATGCACAGCAAGTTGTATTAATTCATTGGAATGTGCCCTATATGTTACCTATAAGCGGAATTAGTGGACAAACGACACAACAAAATCATTGTATTTATGCATTTTCGCAAAGTTGTTATATTGGATTATTTGATATCGATGAATATATTAATATGCAGAAACATACAAACATACACATTTTTTTTAAAGATGTCATAAAAAAATATCAACTAAATACAACTACTATTGGAAGTTTTGTATTGTCAAATAAATTTTTCTATAATCCGAAAAATTTATCAACAGAAGATAATAAATTTTTACACATTTTTAATTGCGATATAACAACAAAAAATACAAACCAAAAAAATTTTGTGATACCGAAAAATATGAAAACATTTTCAGTACATACAATTACAGATGGTAAACCAAGTATTGTATTAGATGACCATGATATATTTTTTAACCATTATGTATATTTAAATAAAACAGATCGCGGAAAAAATAAAACAGATCATACAGACTCCAGTATTTTGAGACATTTAAAATAATAGTTTATATTATATGCCAAAGGAAATAAGTAGTCCCAGTGCATCACGATTATCATCAACCCGAAAATTTTTAAATATGGAAGACACGCCAAACAAAAATGCAATTGGAATATATATATTTGGGCATGCATTACTATCATCTGATAGTATATTGAAATCCCCAACAGGAATAAAAATTACCAAAAGTAATTTAGGTGGATACGGATGTTTGAGTTATCCAACATCACTTGAAAGAAGACCTGAACCTAATTCTATTGCTCTTGGGTTAACAAAGGATATGAATTATGCTATAACATGTGAAGAATACAAGGAATTTACACATGGATCACTTGATAGAAAAACAGGTACACGTATTGATTCACATAATTATACAATAGACAAGGATGGATCGTGTCAAATGTTTCAAGGAAATTCGAAATGGGTTTCCAAACAATATTTACCTGGAGCTAAAATTATATTTGCTTATGGTACGAAGACATGCGATTTAATGACAATACAATATGAAGATTTCAAACATTTATTTGGTATTAAACATTATGATGAAAATAGTAATGAATTTAGAACGTTAAATAAAATTAGTAAATTATTTGAATTACGTACAACAGAGGGTATTACAACTACTCTTATATTTTATATTCTATATTTATTTAAAAAAATATATAATGTTAAAACTGTTCGTATTATCGATGAATCATGTAATGCAGAATTAGATAAATCAAAACAGGTATATTATGCAAAATTAGATGGAACATGGGTAACTAATTATAGAGCATTATCTAAAGAAGCAATTAAACCTCTTGATGATCATACAGGATATGGCGGAAAGAAAAAGAAAAATAGAAATAGAAATAGAACAAGAAAAAAATAATTACAAATTTTCCTATTGGATTTTGCATATGTTACAATATCAAGTGTTGTAACCATACAATATAACTAAGAACATCCGATTCTATGATTACACAAGGCGACCATGAATCTTTCAATTGTTGATTGAAAAATTTAAACTGAATATCAGGTTCAAATAAAGATATAGTACTGTTTATAAGAGCCCATGATGGTGCACGAAATGGATAATGATCTGGATAATAAATTTGTGAAGAAATTGTATATTTTTTGTGTAGAAATGATTTAATATGAGAATGAAGATCAGTTGGTAAATTTAATTGTGCAATAAGTGGAGGTTTATTTTCATAGTCATAGTTAACCATGAAAATATCATGATGCATTTTAGTAATTGTAATTGTAATGTCTGGATCTAAATTATAATAAGAGGATATAGTTTTACCGTGGATTGCATTCAACATTAAATTGTAGGACCTCTCAATCAGTTGGATACGTTTGTAATCCATTTTTATACTTAACAAGATACAAAAAATATATTTCAATTATAATATTTTATTTTGAACCTTGATTCAGATACTTTTATACTTGATTTTATACTTGATTTTATACTTGATACAATATTTTGGTTATAATCATAATAAATAGTTGGAGTAGTATTTATAAAATTATAATACAATAATGAAATATCGATTTGAATATCATCTATAAATGGCGATATTTTTCCCTTCCAATTTTTAGCTCCTTCTCCTAAGTGAAAATACGAAAGACTTGTTAAATTACAAAATAATTTGAAATTATCATACCCAAATACATAATCTCCCACACTTGCATCTGTAAATGTTGTACGATGATAACAATGTTTTTTGTATAATTGAAAACAACCCATTATAGAAGGTGGTTTATCTTTTACCCAACGTATATTATTATACATCCAATTCTTATGAGTTTGCACAATATGTTTTTTATTTAATAATTCAGATGTAGTTACTGCATTATTTCTTGTAGCTCCATATATACAGTATGGATTCAAATTTTCACATTTTAATATATGAATAAAATTATTGGGTAAAAGAATATCACTATCGATTATTAAATACCAACTGTTAGGATATGTATTATATATAAATTGTTGTGCATAATTTAATGCACCATATTTATCGAATTTTTTATCATCATGTTTAAATTGAAAAAATAATACAATTACATTTTTATATTGTGAACACAATTCAATTGTTTGTATATCATCTTCTTGAGTAATTATATATAATGTATCAAAATGTAAATAATTTACTGGCAACATAAATTTTAATGTATCATAATAATTGTAAGATACACAAATACCAACTAATGGAAATATTGTATTTTTAAATGGCGGACATTTTGTATCATAAATTTGACTATTTAAATTAAATTGTGTGAAACATTTATTCATAATTGTTAATTTTTCTTTAAACGTTCCTGCATGAAATGAAAAATGATGAATTATTTTGTTACTGTTAAGATCATAGGTGTCTAACCCTAATTTGTAATTTGCAATATAGTTATTCAATATTTTGTTATTATATAAATTATATTTGAATGCATTATAAATAATATAAGGTTGATCATTACATGGTCCGATAGGCATGGTTTCAAATGTTTCTTTTATTTTTTCAAATAAGGTTTGTATTTGTCTACAATTTTTAAAAAGAATTATTCCACTTGTAAATGCAGTTTTATCTGGATAATTATCTACGGTATTACCAAATAAAGATAATCCGTGTTCATTTGTATCTGTAATTAATCCTTCTTCCAACACATACAAAATTTCATCTGTGCACAACTCAAATAATGGATTAATATCATTTTGTATTAAAATATCTGTATCTAAATACAATATTTTTTCATAGGGCTGAATAGATTGTAACTGAAAACAGTCAAATTTACATGCCAAATTAACTGTATTATAATTATTAATTTCAAACAAAATATGTGAATTGTATAAATAGTGTTGTTTTATAATGTTCATAAAATGAGTAGATGTATATAATATAATACTTGTATTTAGATTTCCATACATAATTAAACTTTTTAATAGCAAATAAAACATATCATAGTTTTGTTGATGAAAAATACAAATAAAAATACAATTCATATAGTATGAAGAAACAATATAATTTACTATATTTAGCTATTATTATAATTTTGTGCGGAATTATATTTATCATTTGGCCAAGACAAGATTCACAAATAGTTACAGTAACAGATTCACTATCACCCAGATTAGATCCATCTAATCCAAATTTGAATATACAACTTGTACAAGATTCACAAGATACTGTTCGAAATCCGTATGCACCTCCTCTACGGTATAGTGATGATACATATACTCAAGTCGGATACATATCACGTGGTAGTAATAAACACATTTTGTTCGGAAAACCAGCACACCATAGACGAGATAAATGGTACTATTATACCATTATAAATGATATAAAACTACCGATTGAATGTAACAAACGAAAATGTACTGCAGCACCTGGATGCGATTCGGTTTCCACGAAAGATATAGTTACTGTAGACGGAGAAGAGTATTCTGTCACTATGTATGATACAGACCTTTTATATTCCATTTAAATAAGTTTGTTAACACTCCATAATAAAGTGGTAGGACGGTTTTCTCTATCAACAATTGTACATGTTTCACATTTTTCATCGTAAAAATGGGGTTTGTTATCAAATTGCCACATCCATTCTCCTCTTAGTGTATATAATGACATCACAATTATATTTGGGTTTATAAATATTCCAAATATAATTGCAAATATATTATATATGTTTGGTTTGCTAGGACATCCAAAATGTTTTGGATCAATTTTAGTAGCCATATAATAATGATATGTGAAATCGTCTTGTTCTATTTTTTTAAATCCAATTGATTCTATTTTATCCGACAAAGTTTCGTTAGGTTCATCGTAAAAGTACCATCCTCCATATGCCCTTTCAAGTATATATGCATTTACAGTATTTTTACATATATTTTTATTCACATGTAAAGTTGTATTAAATAATAATTTATAATTTGTTTTTGGATTATAATATTCTTTTACATGGGACATTATATTTTTAATTTCTTTTTCGGCTTTTATCTTTCCACTTTTAGAACACGGATATGATTGTGTAAGATGTTCTAATGATCCCCAAAAAGTAACAATATCATATTTTCCGATAAATTGAGATTGAAGTTCTCTATAACTACCATGATAAACATCTAAATTTTGAGACTTTAACATATCTGCTTGTTCTTTTGAAATACTCATACCTGATGTTGTAATACCTAATGAATTACAATATTTTATAAAATCACCATTGCCACATCCTAAATCTAAAATTTTAAGATTTTTATATTCAGATGGGTCAATTTTTAAAAATAAGAAGAATTTATCATACTTATTTTGATTTGCCTTTACAGGATCTAGTTGTTTTGCTTCTTCTTCTGTCATAAGAGAGTTATTATCATGTATATCATGTAAATACATACCTTCGGTTAAATTTGTATTTTGTTTTGCATTTTTAATAAAGTAAGTTGTAGTTATATCATAAAATAATTGTGTTCGAGATGGTCCATCAAACGCATCTATATTAAAATTTATGTAAAGAATTTCATTTACAATTAATAGTAAAATAGGTGCAAGTAAAAATAAATTATTTTTATAAAAATAGGATAAAAAAATAAAAGAACACCAGGTTAGAAATGTTAATATACTATTTTTATTTAATAAAACCATTGGTGTTTCAAATATTATCATTATAATAATGTGTAAAAATACAATCAAAAATATTAACCCAAGTAAAAACATTATATATAATAATATATTCTTAGTTTTATAATATTACGAATCAATATCCTTAATTTGATGGAATCATAAATTTAGATATCCATACAATTACCATTCCCCATACTACCATAGGTGCATTACCACCGTTCATAATTGTCCATCGTAAAAGTACACAATGACTTGCTGTTGTTATAAAAGGAGCTAGTAACATTCCGTGGAATGTAAAAGGTATACAGTATTTTATATATAAATGTGAAGCTAATATATGTAGTACATACCATACTACATACATGATGACCATATGTTTAATTGATATTGGCATTTTATGAATATAATTTGTATTCATATTGTAATCAATTTTTTCTATATTATAAATAATTATATAAGATCATTATATGTTTACAAAATTATATTTAGAGACCACAAATCCAAAACTTACACTTTCTGATTTTCTTGGACCAAATATCTTAGGTCCAATAATTATTTCCATCATTATCCATACAATTATTTATATTCTGTTTTGTAACATGATAAGTTGGATATTCTTTGGATCTATTTTGTTGAATAAAATAAATATTAGATTAATACTATCGTTAGTTTGTATTATGATTTTTGGATTTATTGGGAGATTCATTCATGTAAAAGAAATTTACCAAGCATATGGAAATATTGAAAAAACAAGAGAATATACCGACAATCACTATCTTTCTTGGGTATTTCTTTCCTAATTGAATTGTAGATAATGATTTTTTCTACCTTATAATTTATGAAATGGGTAAATATTTTTGGTACAAAACAAACTTTTTTGTTGCTTGTATTTTCTAATTTAATTCTTCAATTACTTATTACCAGATATGCAATATCAAAAGCTCCCAAAGACCCAAAACAAAGAACGAATCGATGGTATACAATAGGATTATTTGTAGTTGGATTTGTAGTATTAATGTTGATGAGTTTACCAATGCCTATTGTATTTAAATTTTTGTTATTTTGTGTATTTTCAGCTATTATGGGAGTTATAATTGGAGCACGCAATTTTAGTGATGCAATTATAGAAACTTCATTTTATGGTACATTAGGAATTTTTGTATTAATGGGATTACTTGGTTCATTATTAAATATTTTTGGAATTGATCTTGGACCAAGATTTGGAATAGGATTATTTATTGGTTTATTGATTCTTATTTTAATATCTATTTTTAATTTAATTACAGGAGATTTGTCACATAAATTAATATCAAGTTTAGTCGTATTTTTGTTTTCAATCTACATATTGTATGATACAAATGTTATTCTTCAAAGAAACTATGCAGGAGATTTTATATCTGCATCTATATCTTATTATTTAGATATCATTAACGTATTTAATAGTTTAAATGTAATAAATAGTAATTAAATTATTTTATAAATAGGGATATTATACAAATACATTATATTCACAAACCCCGGTGTTGTTGTTCTATCCCATGAATAAGAATAAATTTTAGATGCCTTTGTCATAAGAAATAAATCAAACATTGTATCTTCTACTGTATAATCATGTAAAGGATACCCAATATTTCCAATAAGTGTATCAAATATAATACATGTATCTTTCTTTACATAGGATTTAAATTCTTTTGTATCACTTAATAGAATTGTATTTGGTGATAAATAGGGTTTAATTTTTGTATAAATGCTATGAAATAAATATTGATAACATGATGTACTAATAATAGATCTATTTATATGCACATGAACTATATTACAAACTTGTATTGGTTCTATTCGTTTTATCAATACAGGGGACGGAACGAGTATACTTTGAATAAATCGATAATATTCATGATTAAGGTTACATGTTAAATACGTAAATGATCTAAAAAAAAGTATGTTAGATTCAGATGAAATTATATACTGTTCTGGATCGTGCACAATAGGTATAGTATCCAAATTATCTGTAATAAGTTGATAATATTTATGTGTTTGTACTTGTAAACATTTTGAAATAGAATGATGAGATATATCTACAATTAAATCAAAATACATTGTTCTAGACAAATGAAATAAATAACAAGTAGATTTAATAAGTTGAAATATATCATTACATTTTTTATTATGTATGGAATTATTTTTCCATACATAAATTACAGTTTTCATATTTTATATATCCAAAAAAATATTTAAGATTGTTTATACTGTATTAACAATAAATTTTTCTGATATTTTCTACTTCTGGATTATATTCTTGTGGTAAGAATAACATTTGAATGTCTCGAATGTTTCTGAATCGGATTGAATTCTGTTGACCTTGCTGTCCTCTGCCAATTCGTCCAATAGCCTGTATAATCTTTTCCGGGGTAAGTTTCATTCCGTTTCCAATATATCCTTGACAGAATAAATAATTCGTACCATAAATGTAATCTGAATCAGCAATAATCATAAATAAATATTGATCTGTTGCCAATTGTTTCATAATTTCCATATATTTACTATTTGTGTGTTTGGCAAATACACCAATACCCATCAACAACAATAATTTCCATTTATTATCAATATCCAAGGATAAGATTTCTTTTGCCGTATTTGGATCTATATTCGACGAAAATACAGTTTCCAATTTATCCAAATGACCATATTTAATGAGATGATTTTTCTTATTCGGTATGAATTCATCTGGCAGAACCATCGGCAATATTTGTTCGTGTAATTCAGACAACTTATTTTGTATTGATTTAACTTCTGGTGTAAGCTGATTCTTCAACATTTTCTTTTCTTTATCTTCTTCCTTACTGTTTGCATCTTCCAAATCTTTTTCTAATTGAGATATTTTTTCACTTAGTATGGCGTTGTGTCCAAGATTCTTCAAAATCGTAGATAACACGCTATCAGGAATCGATGCAGTTTTAATACAATATTTGGCAACATTATCTACATCACTCGTAATATAAATAGTTGGACCATTTTCAAGAGTATGAGCATCCTTGGTACAAAATTCAATCGTTGGTTGTTGAGAAATCCTTTGTGCAATCTCTGCTTTGTATATAGTAGGCCACGATTCGGACGAAAATGTTTTGAGTACATGAATATAAAATCGTTTAATATTTTCAATACTGACATCATCCACTGTTTTGAAATATCCGAAATCGACCAGTTCTGAGGTTGTACGATGTCTCTGTATGAATTGTACAATAGCGTGTAGATCAATATATTTCATCAACAATCGTTTATTTTCCAAAAATCCAATACATTTATGTAATTCTTCATAAGTTGAACAATGATAATGCGGCATTTCAATTTGATTCTCCGAATTTAACAATTGTACAGTTTTTGATGTATCATAACTGGATATTGTATATACTTCGGCTTCACTAAATTTCGATTTGAAACTGGCAATTGTTGTTTCCATATTGGCCGGAAGTGTTGCCGACGATAATACAACCGTTGTAATTTCATTGTTACTTTGCCAATTTTTCCGATAAAGAGCATGTAACGTATGGTCATCATAATCAAGAGTAATAGTTGGTTCATCAAGCCAAACCATCATTCTATTTCCTTGTTTAAATTGTAACATATATTCCTGTGCATGAACGAAGGATTCAATGTCACAAATCATCATTTCTACTTTATTACCTTCACTGTTATCTACTTGTTTAATTTTTCCATTTCGTTTATCACGAGTACATTTAGTCACTGCATAATAGTGAAGTTTCACATCTTCTTTCGATTTTGCACCGAATGCCGTCGCAATCTTCTTTTTAACAGCAATTGCTGCTCGCGCCAATGCTAGAGCAATATGCCGATGTGCACACATAAATATGACTGCATCATAAAAGTTAGAAGCACCAATCGGAGAAAGTGTTTTTCCTTGACCCGTTTGTGCAGTATACAGAATCAGTTTCGGATTTGGATTTGCACAAATTGTAAACAATTGTTTCTGATGTTCATAAAGTTGTAGTGGTTTATATTTGTATAAATAAGAATTATTTTCAAGTATAGAAACCGAATTCATTACCAAATCAGGTAATGAAAATACATGCGAATCGAGCATTTTTTGTATACATTCTTTCAAATACATGTTTAAATTTGATATTTTGTATGAAAATAGTTGATGTAGCGTGTAATAATGGTGTGGATTGGTTAGTGTAAGTTTACAAATATCGAGGAGAACACATTCATATAGTGTTGGCGGAATTTGTTCCACGCTTGTATTGAGTCGTATTTGATCTGCCTTTTTTAATTTGATTTGTTCTTTGGCAGGTAATTTGAATTTTAACTTTTTCATTTCTGTTGCAAAATACTTGTGGCATAGAAACAAATCCACTGCAGGATTTTGAGGAAGTTTCAAATAGTCGAGTAATGTAGTTAGCGAGTGTTCTATTTTATCAGGAGTATGTGAAGCTTTTCCTAGAAATTCAATAATACGTTGTTCCTGTGCAGGAAGGGGGACTTCAATAGAGCACCATTCAGATTTAGTAAGCTTCGTTTGGTCCATTTTATACAGATATTAGGATTCTATTTATTATTCAATTTTATATTGCAATAGTATGAAATATATTAAAAAAATAGTTAGAAAACCCTCAATTAATCCAATTTCTGTTTTTATCATAACCATTATTATTCAATTAATTGTTACTTATATTTTTACAAAAACAAAAAGGTTTTCTGTGAGAGCATTAATTCGTAATTTAAGTATTGCTTTTGCTATTTATTATTCTATTGTATTTAAAAATGGGTTATTTTTATTACTTCCTGTTGTATTAGAAATAATAATAGAAGTATTAAAATATAATGGATATGACATAGATCCTTATGTAGCTACCGAATATCAATACAGCGATTACTGGATGGACCGTTCTAAAACAAATCCATTGCTTTCCAATTTTTCAGAAGCAAATTTTGATGGTATATTAGGATTAAATACAACAGATCATAGTTCAGAAAATAATAAAAAAATTTATGATTGGTGTAAATATTGTTACACGGAATCATTGAATAAACCACGCGCAAAATTATATGATATGAATAATAATCTTGTTCCAGAACCAAAGGTTTTAAAAAAAATAGTAGACGATAATAAATTCAAACTTATTGCAGATAAATGTAATATTCAACCTGGGATGAGAATTCTTGAAATTGGTTTTGGGGATGGTGATTTTATGGATTATATTTATGAAAATTATAATATTCGACCAATTGGAGTATCTATATCAAATGAACAAGTAAAATATATAAAAGATAGAGGATTCGAGGCCTACCATATGAATTCATGGGATATAACACCTGAAAAATTAGGAACATTTGATATTATTCTGCAGTGTGGAAATTTAGAATATATTATGACAATAGGTAAAAATAATGAAAAAATATATACAAAATATAGTAATATTATTAAAAATGTATTGAAACCAAATGGTATATATTTTGTTACATGTTGTCATTTTAATGAAAAATACTGCAACAGTAAAAAATTGTATGATTATTCGTTTGATTATTATTTACATACTTATTTTTTATGGGCAGGTAATGATGGTTATTATCCTTTATTCAAAAATGGATTTACTAAATATGCAAATAAGGTTGGACTAAAAACAATTTATCAAAAAGAAAGAACCCATGACTATTATATTAATATGAATTTAAGTTTTTCGTATTATCAATGCTATGATGGAAGTTGTGGAACTTCATTTTCAATACCTTCATTATGCGATGCTTTATTAAAAACAATTGCAGGACCATATTATTTTCATACTTATATGTGTTATTTATCTACATCAAATTATGTATGGAATCCATTTCTCTGGGAATTTACACCAGAAAATAAAAATGGGAAATGGATACCTCCAGTAACATTACAATATATTATGTTCGAAAAAGAATAAATTTATAAAAACTTGTTTGATCCATTACAGATAGTAGAATTTTATTATTCATTGTTTTCAAACGGCGGTATTTTTAAATATTCATAAAAATGATCTCTTACAATATACATTAATTCTGTGTTAGGATCCCAATCACTACGACAATTATTATGTGCATTCAATGACCGCATATGTTTATTATATTGATCATAATAATCACATGCTTCATGTTTTGTTATAAATACTTTATTCATGTAACCAATATGTTCGCTTTTTCCATTCCATTCTGGATGTTCGCTATG
>Ga0209550_10000082_pt1 | contig 71152 bp, 72 predicted proteins | sample LauGreSuBDMM15SN_2_FD_187567 | JGI IMG/M metagenome (GOLD analysis project Ga0209550, IMG submission 187567) | Freshwater lake microbial communities from Lake Michigan, USA - Su13.BD.MM15.SN (SPAdes) (version 5) | ecosystem: Environmental > Aquatic > Freshwater > Lake | place: Lake Michigan... | reverse complement strand
GATCGCCCCCAGCGCTGCGATGTGGCCGTGGTCGGGGCCGGCATCGCCGGTCTCACCGCCGCCGCCCTGTTGGCCGGCGAAGGGCTGGAGGTGGTGCTGCTGGAGGCCCACAGCCAAAGCGGTGGCTGCGCCGGCACCTTCCGCCGCGGCCCCTACACCTTTGATGTGGGTGCCACCCAGGTGGCGGGGCTGGAGAGCGGCGGCATCCATCGCCGCCTGTTCGACCATTTCGGCCTGGACCTGCCGGCCGCAAGCCCGCTTGATCCCGGCTGCAGCGTGCAGCTGGCCGGCGAACGGGAGCCGATCCGGCTCTGGCGCGATCCCGAGCGTTGGCGGGCCGAGCGGCGGCGCCAGTTCCCCGGCAGTGAGCGCTTCTGGGACCTCTGCGCCGCCCTCCATGGCAGCAACTGGGCCTTCGCCGGCCGCGATCCGGTGTTGCCGCCCCGCAATGGCTGGGATCTGGCCCAGCTGCTGCAGGCGATCCGCCCGGCCACCCTGGCCAGCGGCCTGGCCAGTTTCGCCACCGTGGCCGACCTGCTGAGCGTGAGCGGCTGCGGTGGCGATCGCCGCCTACGCCGCTTCCTCGATCTGCAGCTCAAGCTCTATTCCCAAGAACCAGCCGATCGCACCGCCGCCCTCTATGGCGCCACCGTGCTGGCCATGGCCCAGGAGCCCCAGGGGCTCTGGCATCTGGACGGCTCCATGCAGGAACTAAGCCGCGCCCTGGAGCAGGCCCTGGCCGTGGCCGGCGGCGCGATCCACTGCAACCACCGCCTGACCGCTTTACGGCCAATCCCTGGCGGCGGTTGGAGCCTGGACGGCCTGCAAGGTCGCCTTGGGGCGGACGGCCATGGTGGGGGACAGGGCGGTGAACCCTTGCGTCTGGACGCCCGGGAGGTGGTGTTGACCCTGCCCCCCCAGGCGCTCAAAGGCCTGCTGGGGAACGCCATGCCCCGGGGCTACGACCGCCGCATCAGCGGCTTTGGCGATCCCTCCGGCGCCCTGGTCTTCTATGGGGCCGCCCCCCGCGAGGCCCTAGCCCAAGACCTCGGCCTGCATGGCCAGTTGGAATGGGCCGACCCCGGCAACCTGTTCGTGTCGATCAGCCGCGAGGGCGATGGCCGGGCGCCGGCGGGACAGGCCACGGTGATCGCCAGCGTGTTCACCGCGGCGCGCCCCTGGTTTGGCCTCGATCGGGCCAGCTACCAGGCCCGCAAAGCCCAGGCCCTACGGAGCATCCAGGCGGGCCTCACCGAATTGCTCGGCATCGAACCGGAGCAGTTTCTGCACCAGGAGCTGGCCACCCCCAGGGGCTTTGCCCGCTGGACCGGCCGCCCCTTTGGCTTTGTGGGCGGACTCGGCCAGCAACCAGACCGCTTCGGGCCCTTCGGCCTGGCCAGCCGCACCCCCCTGCCAGGCCTATGGCTCTGCGGCGACGGCATCCACCCCGGCGAAGGCACCGCCGGGGTATCGCTCTGCGCCCTGATGGTGGCCCGCCAGCTCCTGGCGGGCCGGGGCCGGACCCTGCGGCTCAAGGAGAACTGACCCCCTCCAACGGCTCCAGCTCAGAGAAATTCGGGCCTGTGGGCCTGGGCCTGGACGAGCCGTTGCTCCAATCCCGGCCAATCGCCGCCCTGAACCAACTGCTCAAGGACCGCCAGGCTGGTTCGGTAGCGGGCCAGGGCTACCAGCAGCGCTTCGCGGTTATATCGGGCCATCAGGCTGCCCAGTTCCGGGTTGCCAGCGCCGACGCGGCTGGTGTCGGCGAAGCCACTGGAGGCCAGGGCCCGGGCCAGGGGCGCCTGGCCAGCCGCCTCGATCAGGGCGGCCCCCAGCAGCACCGGCAAATGGGAAATCAAGGCCACGGCCTGGTCATGGTCCGCGGCCAGGCATTCGATCCAGCGGGCGTCCACTGCCTCGGCCAGGCCCCTCACCACCGCCAGGGCCTCGGGGTCGGTGGCGTCCGTGGGCGTCGCCACCCAGGGCCGGCCGGCAAACAGGCCCGCCAGCCCCGCCTCCACCCCGGCTTGCGCCGTGCCGGCCATCGGATGGCTGGCCACAAAGCGGGGCCAGGGGCCCCAGCGATCCAGCACCGGCCCCTTGACCGAGCCCACATCGGTAATCACCGCACCGGCCGGTAGGGCCCCCAGCAACTCGGAGCTGGGCTCAAGCAAGCGATCCAGGGGCAGGGCCAGCACCACCAGGGCGCAATCGGCCAGCACGGCCGGATCGGTGCTCACCTGATCGGCCAGCCCCCGCTGGCGGGCCCGCTGGGCCGTGGCCTCCCGGTGCACCAGGGCCTGCACCCGTAACCCCTGGGCCCGCAAATCGAGGGCCAGGGAGCCGCCGATCAGGCCCAGGCCCACCACACCGATTGGACGATCGCGCCAGGAAATGGTCATGGCAGACCCCCTGGATTGGCGATGGCTATACCCCTCCGTTGGTCATGGCTGAACCAGTCGGTCATCGATGCGCCAGTTTGCTGGCCCCAGCTTCCTACGATCGCCCCATGTTGGAAGCCCTGGCCCACCAGCAGCTCAAGGCACTCCTCCGGCTGGAGGGGGAAACCCGCTGGCCCCACCACCTCACCCTCAGCCGCCTGGCGGCCCGCAGCTTGCGGCGCGGTGATCAAACCCTGGTGCGCCTGGCCCCTGGCAGTGACCCCAGCTGGCTACTGGCCCTACTCGTGCCCATCGCCCTCACCGACACCGGCCTAGCCCTGGTGGTCAGCGAAGGGCTGCGCCAAAGGCTGTTGCAGGTGGAACTGCCCCGACTCGAGGCCGCCGGCCTGACCCTGCCCTGCTGGGAGGGCCCGGCCGCCCCGCCCCAGGCGCGGCTGTGGCTGCTCGATCACCGCCAGCTGGTGCAGGCCTGGCGCGCCCAGGGCCTGGGCGCTCGCCAGCTGGTGATCCCCGAGGCCGAAAACCTGGAGCTGCTGCTGCGCAGCGCCCTGGGCCTGGTGATCGAAAACCACGACTGGGAGGTGCTGCGCCGCAGCCTGCCCGCCGCCTCCACCGGCCTGCTGGGCCTGCATGAACGGCTCAGCCGGCGGATCTTCGCCCATCCCCAGGGCCCCGTGGAGCAGGTGGGCGTGAGCCCGGAGGAGGAAGCGCCCCTACGCCAATTACTGGCGCTGATGGAGGCCCTACCGGAGCCCTGGCCCCATTGGCTGGCCTGTGGCGGCAGCGACTGGGTCAGCTGGGCCACGGTTAATCCCAGCCTGCTGCGCTGGCAACTGCACCGCCAACCGCTCGATCCCCTGGCCGCCCTGGCCGGCCTGTTCGCCGATCGGGGTGCCCTGCTGGTGGGGGAACTCCCCAGCGGCGGGCGCCTGGGTAGCCCCGGCAACGCTGGCTCCCGGGCCGGCTTCCGGCCCCAGGTGGAGGTGGCCCTAGGCGATCCACCCCTGCAGGACCCGCTGCCGGTCTTTGCCCCGGCTGGCCAGCCCCTGCCCAACAGCCCCCACTTCGCAGGCCACCTGCTTGATCAAGCGCGCAGGCTGGTGCTGGGCCAGGAGGGCCTCACCCTGGTGTTGCTCGATGACGATGGCCTGCGCCGGGGCCTCACCAGCGGCCTGGCGGCGGAATTCGGCAGCCGGGTGGTCCATCAAGACACTGCTCCCGATAGCAATGGCGTGATCTGCGCCAGCTGGGGCTGGTGGCTGGACCAGCAGGCCCGCCTGCCCGCCCCCTGCCAGGTGATCGCCTGCACCCTGCCCCTGGCCAGCCTGGAGTCGCCCCTCACCGCCGCCCAGGTTCAGGCCCTGCGCCAGCAGGGCCGGGACTGGTTCCGGGAGCTGCTCCTGCCCGAGGCCCTGGGCCGGTTGCAGCGCGCGGTGGCCAACCTGCGCCGCAGCGGCGGACGCCTGGCCGTGCTTGATGGCCGCATGCGGCGCCGCGGCTGGGGCCGGCAGGTGATGGCAGCCCTGGAACCCTGGGTGGCCCTGCCACGGCTCCTGCCCCGGTAATCGGCTCCTGCCCCGGTAATCACCCCCTGGTGGGGGCTTGGCTGGCCTGGCGGGATCCCCAAGCGCCCACAAACCAAAGGGACCCTGGCCAGGGTGCCCGAATTAGCCTGGCCAAAACGATCGATGACCAGGGCATGGGCGAAGCCAAACGACGCAGCGACCAGGGCCTAGCCCCCCGCGGCCCCAGGCCCACCAAGGACAACTCGCCGCGGATCCTGCCCTGGTTGCCGCTGACCCGAAACCAGGGCGAGCGTTTCGTATCGATCACGACCCGCAGCGCCTGGATTGGCATCGGCGCCCTGGCCGTCTTCTGGGTGACCGTGCGCTTCATCGGCCCGGCCGCCGGCTGGTGGGCCCTGGCGGACGGTTGACCGCTTACCAGGGCCCTTCAGGGGCTGTTGAGGCGCTGTCGCCGCATCTAAACCCAGACGGGGCAAGCAGTGTCGGCACTCCTGTGGGGAATCCAGCACGCCTTGCAGCATCCCCAGGAAGTAATCCTTAGGATTCCTTCAGATTTTGTGCCCCAGGCTCCATGTTCCCCCGTCTCGCCGAGCACTACCGAGCCCTGGTCGAAGATCTGGTCCTCAGCCTGCGCGCCCTAGCCGACCGTTTACAGCGTCAGGGGCATGCGGCCACCTGCTACGTCTGCGGCGATGGTCGCGACGGCCAAGGGGCCTCCTTCGTGGCCGACCTGGGCGAAGGCCACATGGTGCGCTTCCTGGTCTCCGACGATGGCATCAGCTGGGTGGAGTCCCGCAACGGCCACGAGCTGATCAAGCTGGAAGGCGCGGCGGCAATCGAAGAGCTCGACCGGGTGGCAGGGGTCGTCCAAAGCGTGGGCAACCTGGTCGCCGTACCAACAGCCGAACCCCTGGGCCCCCAGGAAATCGCCGCCTGAGCCTCCGAATCCTTTGCCGGGTCAGCCTCCGCTCAACGGACCTAAACCCACGAAAAAGCCACCCAAGGCCAAGCCCTGGGTGGCTTTTTGGTTTTCAGCCCTTGGACATTGCCTGGGCCAAGCCCAGAAGACCTGGGCTGGGCCGCCTGGACCTTCGAGCCCCAACCCACCTAGCGAGAAAGCGGGTCGGGGCCCCCACCCCAGCACACTTGCCGGCCCAAAGACAGCCAACTGGCCGGTCAGTCAACCGGAAAATTGGTCGCCTCCTCCACCGCTGCGGCGGCAGCGGCCAACTTGGCCGCTGCCGCCGCAGCCAGGGGCTTCATCGAGTTGGCGGTGACATCGGCCCCTTCGGTGAGCTTCTGGCGCACCAGCACTTCGATCGCATCCTTCGGCGCCGGGTTTTGCTCCAACCAGATGATCGTGTTGTCGCGACCCTGGCCAATGTTGTCGCCCTCGTAGCTATACCAAGCGCCCTTACGCACCACCACACCGGTTTCTTCGGCCAGGTCGAGCAGGCAGCCAATCGTGCTAATGCCGCGGCCAAACAGGATGTCGAATTCGGCGATGCGGAAGGGAGGCGCCACTTTGTTTTTGGCCACCTTCACCTTGGCGCGGATGCCGTATTCCTCCGTACCCCGCTTGAGGGTCTGAATGCGACGGATGTCGAGGCGCACCGAGGCGTAAAACTTCAGGGCATTGCCACCGGTGGTGGTTTCCGGGTTGCCGTAGGTAACGCCGATCTTCTGGCGTAGCTGGTTGAGGAAGATCACGGTGCAACCGGATTTGCCGATATTGCCGGTGATCTTGCGCATGGCCTGGCTCATCAGCCGGGCCTGGGCTCCCACCGCCAGATCGCCCATCTCCCCCTCGATCTCAGCCCGGGGCGTCAGGGCCGCCACCGAGTCCACCACCACAATGTCGACCGCGGCGGAGCGCACCAGCTGGTCGACGATTTCCAGGGCCATTTCGCCGGTGTCGGGCTGGGACACCAGCAGGTTTTCGATGTCTACCCCCAGGGCCGCCGCATAGACGGGATCGAGGGCATGCTCCGCATCCACGAAGGCCGCCACACCACCACGCCGCTGCACCTCAGCAATGGCATGGAGGGTAAGGGTGGTCTTGCCGGAACTTTCCGGGCCGTAAACCTCCACCACCCGTCCCTTGGGATAGCCGCCGCCCAGGGCCAAATCCAGGGTGAGGGCCCCAGTGGGGGTCGTTTCAACCCGCATGCGGGAGGCATCCCCCAACCGCATGATCGAGCCCTTGCCGAAGTTGCGCTCGATCTGGTTCAGCACCAGGCCGAGGGCCTTGTCCCGTTCGCCAGCGGCGCGGGCATCCGAACCCCGAGTCTCGCCCAGGCGTGTTTCGAGGCCCCGGGAATCCGTGCCCCGGCCGGAGGTGGCTTTGGACTCTGAAGATTTGTCGTCAGCAGGCATGTCTGCGAATCAGCGATGGAATGGGCCGCAGGGCTGGAGCGGGGCAACGGCAAGGCCGAAGCCGAAATCGAGGCCGACCCCAGATCTCCCAGGGTGAGTTGCCCCGGTGAGTTCACCTGGCATGGTCACCGGAGCGACCCCACAGAAGCCAATGCCACCGGAAGGCCCAGGTGTCCCAGGGGAACGGACTGGGGATTGGGATCGGGCCACCGAAGCCGGGGGGCCGAACGGGAGAGGGCAGCCCCGAGGGGACGCATCTAGTACAGGCGTACCCTAGCGAATCAGGGCCAGCTCGCCAAGGGGGCCGCAAAGCGATCCGGCTCCAACAGCGCGATCCCGCGGGGCAAGCCCTGGCGATCCTCAGGACCCAGGTAGCCCCAGGACACCAGCAGGCAGCGCACCGATTCGAGGCCCAAGGTGGCGCGCACCTGCTCGAGGGTGGCGCGCCGGTCTTCGACAAACCAGAGCGGCACGTCTGGTCGCTCCTGGACCAGGCGCAGCAAGACCTCGGGCTTGCTGCCCTGCTCGTGGCCGTACACGGCCCGGGGTTCCAGGCCATGGGCCGTTAGCAGCTCGCAGGCGAAGGCCCGACCCTTGGTGGTGAGCACGATCCAGTCGGAGCCTTCAGCGGCGAGCTGGGCCAACCTCTTGGCGACTCCCGGATAGGGCTGGTGGAGCGCGAGCCAGGCGGCCCGATCGTGGTCCAGGGCCTGGTGGCGACCGGCTTCGAGGGCCCGCTGGAGCGACTCAGGCTCCAGCTGCCAACGCTCCAGGGCCGTCTGCAGCTGGACCCGGTAGTGGGCCAGATAGGCCTGCAGGTCCAGGTCTGGGCGGGAGAGCTCGAGGGCGACCAACACCATCTCCCAGCCCTTGTGGATCAGGGGTCGCAACAGGCCAAAACCAGGCGGGGCCATGGCCGGCAACGGCACCTGAGGCTGGAGGGCCAGGGCGGCGCGGCGAGCGCTCCACCAGTATTCGGCCATGCCATCGACCAGCACCCCATCAAAGTCAAAAACCAGCAGGGGAGCTGTGGTCAGGGGCTTTTTAGGCAGTTAAAACTGGGTCGCTAGGATTCGAACCTAGGAATGGCGGGACCAAAACCCGCTGCCTTACCACTTGGCGACGACCCAACAGGTTCAGTGGGTCGAAACAGCACGATCAGCGGCAGGAACCGTGAAGCGCTGAATCTCACTTGAACACCTTGATAGTTACCCACAGCGGGCCGACCTTCGTCAATGTCCGAGCCCCCATCTCGGCCCAGGCACCCGCCAAAAGCTGAAAAGCCCAGCAGCCATCCCCGGCCGGCCCCTCAGGGCGGGAACACCCGCAGGCGCTGCTGATCGCCCCGGCCGAACACGGCCGACGCCAGCCGATAACGGGCCACCAGCTCGGCCTGAAGGGCCCGGATGGGCTCCCTGCGGGGCAGGAGCTCGATCGGCCGCCCCTGGGCCAGTACCACCTGCTCCACGGCCAGACGGCACTCCTCCAGGGCCTCGAGGCTGTCGTCCGGGCTGTCGTCTGGGCGACTGGGGAAGCCGCTGGGGGAGCCAGGCGAACTGGAGAGCGGGCCAGGGCTCCCGGGGCTGGCCTGAATACCCCTGGGCTGGTCTGGGCCGCCGCGACGGGTTAGCAGCCGCTCCAGGCCCCGCTGGATCTGGGGCAAGGTGTCGGCCTTGATCACCAGAATTGGAAGGCCCTGGCGATGGGCCGATCGGCGCACCTGGGGATCGAGGCCCAACTGCTGGCGCACCGCCAACACCGCCTCCGCCTGCTCAAGCGACTCGACCCGCTGCACGGCCAGATCCCGGCTCCGCACCGCCTGCTGCCAGAGATGGGCGCTCACCCCCACCCCATAGAGCCGCAGCGGCCCGGGGGGATCCAGCTCAGACGGCGGGGATGGCTCCCGAACCCCAGTTTCCAAGGCCTCGATGGGATGGGTCCTGGCCGGACTGACGGCCCCATTCCCCCCTGGCCCGGGGCGGCGGCGGGGATCGGGCAAGGGAACCGGCGCCAGGGGTACCAGGCGCGGTCGGGCCGGCCCTTGGGCAGCGAACGGGCTGGGGAAGGAGGGGGCCCGGCTGGCCGGCGGGCGCGGTGGCGGGGCTGGCTCCTGCACCAACACCTGGCCGTCCGCTCCCAGCTGGCGCAACTGGGGCATGGCGGCCTGGCCCCGCAGCAGCAAATCAACGGTGGCCGCCACATCAAGGTGCACCAACCAGAGGCTGCGGCTATGCATTTCCACGGCCAGGGGGAAAGTGGGTTCGGCCGCCCGTTCCTGCACGGTCTTTTGGCTGCGCCGGCGCCGCGCCTCCTCATCGCCCAGGGTCACCGACTCAATGCCGCCGACCAGGTCGCTGAGGGTGGGGTTCTTGAGCAGGTTGCCGAGGGCGTTGCCATGGGCCGTGGCCACCAGCATCACGCCCCGCTCGGCGATCGTGCGGGCCGCCTGGGCCTCCAACTCGGTGCCGATCTCATCGATGACGATGACTTCGGGCATGTGGTTTTCCACCGCCTCGATCATCACCTGGTGTTGCAGCTCCGGCCGGGCCACCTGCATGCGCCGGGCCCGGCCAATGGCGGGGTGGGGGATATCGCCGTCGCCGGCGATCTCGTTGCTGGTGTCGATCACGACCACGCGGCGCAGCAGGTCATCGGCCAACACCCGGGCGATCTCCCGCAGGGCCGTGGTTTTGCCCACCCCGGGCCGCCCCATCAGCAGCAACGACTGGCCCGTATCGAGCAGGTCCAGCACCATCGCCACCGTGCCGTAGACGGCCCGGCCCACCCGGCAGGTCAGGCCCACGATCTCGCCGGTGCGATTGCGGATGGCGCTGATGCGATGCAGGGTGCGCTCGATCCCGGCCCGGTTATCGCCGCCGAAGGGGCCCAGCTGCTCAACCACCGCCCCCAGATCCCGGCGCTCGATCACCGCCGAACCCAGGGCCAGGGCCCGGCCGGGATAGCGGGCCTCCGGGATCCGGCCCAGATCCAGCACCACTTCCAATAATTGATCGCGGGCCTCGGGCGCTGCCAGGGCCAGGCGCACGGGCTCAGGTAGGAGCTCCAGCAGGCGATCGAGGTCATCAGCCATCCGCTGCAGGTTGGTCCCATCGCCCTGGAGATTCCCAGGGCGCTCTCCAGGAAACCCTGCAGTTGGGTGCCTAGCCGGGGGGCCAACCCAACCGGCCCCAAGGGACTGGGCGCACGCGGGGCCTAAGGGCTGATCAGGCTGGGGCCCATGGGCCGATGGGAGGGCCATCAGGGGCTGGGCGCGTCCGGTCCCTGTTCTAACCAGCGGCGCTGGCGCCAAGGGGCCACCAAGCCGCGGGCCAGGCCTAGGGCCTGGCGGCGCAGGTCGACCTGTTCGCGCAGGGGTCCCCCCCGGGCTTCGGCCTCCATCAGGAGGGGCTGGAGCAGGCTGCGGGCCCTGCCGCCAAAGGCCACCCCTGCGGCGCCGGAATGAACAGGAAGAAGGGCGAGGCTGGCCCCGTTGGTACCGCCTGCCAATTGCAGGGGGCCCGGCGGCGCCCAGGGACGGACCGCCTGGAGAAGGGCCACCGCTGCCCGGGCGGTGCCCACGCCCACATCACCACTCATCGGCCGGCCATCCAGCTGCCAGAGGGGCCGCAGACCCGCTTGACGTAGCAGAGCGAAGCGATGCCAGAGCTCGGCGGCCAGCTGCCGGGCACTGGCGGGCCCGGGCCCGTCCTGCTCCAGTCCACAACTGACCGCCAATCGCCGCAACGGCACCCCACTCGCCAGCACCTGCTGCAGGCGGAGCCCAAAGGCCCTGGCCCGGCCAATGCGGGTGTGGATCTCAACCGCGTCGGGCCGCAACTCGGCCAAAAGGGCTGGCACCGCCTCGGCACTAAACACGGTCTGGCGCTCCTCAATCAGTCCGAGGGGACAGGCGGGCCGGCACCGGCCACAGCCGTAGCAGCGATCAGGCTCCACCCCGCCCACGGCGCCGATCGCCAGGGCCGGACAGACCCGCTGGCAGGGCCTGGGGCAATCCGACGGGCAGAGCCGGGGATCGAAGCTTGCCTTGCGGAAATGGGGGTCATCGCCATCGCTAAGGCTGACCATCAACCAGGGGGGTTGGAAGCCCTGGGGGTGCTCCTCGAGCTGGCCCTGCCGTTGGCTTTGGGTCTCGGCCCAGGCGATGCCGCGCCGGGCGGCGGCAACCGCCGCCGGATCGGCCGCCACATCAATGCAATCAACGCCTACCAGGCTGTACAGCGCACACAGATCTTCGATCGCGGCCAGGTCGTGGTTGCTGGCTCCGCAGATCAACTTGACCCATTGGCCCCGGGCCAGGGCCAGCTCCGGCGCCACCCAGCTCAGGCGACAACCTGGGCGAGGGGTTGCCAGCGCAGGGCCCGGGCACCCCCCATCTCCACGACCACCTTGAGGCGCCCATCACGCTGGGTGAGTTCCACCAGGGAGGCCCGTTCAGCGTCAGAGAGCACCTGACCCTCGAGCAACCAAAGCAACATCGGTTGGGAGCTCTCCAGCAGGGCACCCAACTGGGGCATCACCCGCTGCACCTCGCCGACGGCGGCGCTGCGGCCCACGTTCTGGTGACCCAGGTGGGGAGGGCGGATGCCGTGGGATTGATAGAGAAAGGCCTCTAAATCGCCCAGGCCCCGGGCCGAGGTCATCTGGGCCCGGTAGCCGGCGGCGCGCAGGCGCCGCAGCAGCCGGGTTTCCGATCCCCCTTCTAAGGGGACGTAGAGGGCCAAGGCACCGGAGCGCTCGAGATCCCGACGAAAACCACGGCCGGTGAGCAGCAAGGGCATGCGGAGGTCGACGGGTCAGGTCAATCCACTTTGACAGCAGCTATCCGCATGTGGGGAATGCTGCCTGCAGGGCTGGACCAGGGCAGCCATGGATACGAGCCTGGTCAACGGGCCGAGATAAAGAGGTTCTGTCATGAGGTAAGTTATTTGCTTGTGCTACTGCCTGTGCCCGTCCGCTAGCCGGGCCTCCAGCGCATTGCACAGGGTTGCCCTTGGGGGCAGCTCCCTCGGCCAGTGCCATGGAACCTGCTCTTCGGAGCTGGTGCCATCGCCGGGAAACTGCTTCTCACGCTGCTGGGCTGGTTCATTCCAACCCGACCAAGCAGCCCGGATGAGTAAGTCCCAGCCTGCTGCTTCGAGCGTCGCTAGCGCCTTCAGATGGACCACCCCGGTGGCCCTCTCCAGCCTGCATCGATCGAACCAGCTTCACCTCAGGGACGACCAAACCGGTCCTTTCCCTAGGTGGTCCTGCTGGCGTTTGTTCAGAGTTCTATGTCCATCGGCATTCTTGGGAAGAAATTGGGCATGTCCCAATTCTTCGACGACACAGGCAAATCCATCCCGGTCACCGTGATCGAGGCGGGTCCCTGCCGCATTACCCAGCTCAAGTCCACCAGCACCGACGGTTACACCGCCGTGCAGCTGGGCTTCGGTGACATTCGCGTCAAGCTCGTGAATAAGCCGGCTGCGGGCCACCTAGCCAAGTCAGGCGAAGAGCCCCTGCGCCACCTACGCGAATACCGCGTTGACAGCGTTGAGGGCCTTTCGCTGGGCAGCAGCATCACCGTCTCCGACTTTGAAGCCGGACAGAAGGTTGATGTGAGCGGCGACACCATGGGCCGCGGTTTTGCGGGCCTGCAGAAGCGCCACGGCTTCAGCCGGGGCCCGATGAGCCACGGTTCGAAGAACCACCGCGAACCGGGTTCGATCGGCGCAGGCACGACCCCCGGTCGCGTCTACCCCGGCAAGCGCATGGCCGGCCGCTACGGCGGCAAACAAATCACCACCAAGGGCCTGGTCATCCTCAAGGTGGACACCGAACGCAACCTGCTGGTGGTGAAGGGCTCGGTGCCGGGGAAACCCGGCTCCCTGCTCAACATCCTCCCCGCTAGACGGGTTGGCTTCAAAGCCGCGAATTGAGGAGGACGTAAGTAAGCCATGGTCAACTGTGTCGTCCGCGATTGGCAGGGCAAGGAAGCCGGCAAGGCCAGCCTTGATCTGAAAGTCGCCAAGGAAACAACTGCCAACGCTCTGGTGCATCGCGCCATCGTTCGGCAACTCGCCAATGCCCGCCAGGGCACGGCCAGCACGCTCACCCGGGCCGAAGTGGCCGGTGGTGGTCGTAAGCCCTACAAGCAAAAAGGCACCGGTCGCGCCCGTCAGGGCTCGATCCGCACCCCCCTCCGTCCCGGCGGTGGTGTGGTGTTCGGTCCCAAACCCCGCAGCTACACCCTGGGGATGAACCGCAAGGAACGTCGCCTGGCCCTGCGCACGGCCCTAATGAGCCGCGGCGCTGACCTCGTGGTGGTGAAGGGTTTTGCCGAGGGCCTCACCGCTCCTAAAACCAAGGAAATCCTCGCTGGCCTCGGCCGCCTCGGCATCGCCGAAGGCACCAAGGTATTGCTGGTGCTCGATACCCCCAGCGATGTGGTGCGCCTCTCGGTGCGCAACCTCGAGAAAGTCAAACTGATCGCCGCCGATCAGCTCAACGTGTTTGACCTGCTCCACGCCAGTTCGCTGGTGGTGAGCGACGAAGCACTCGCGAAGATTCAGGAGGTCTACGGCGATGACTGAACGTTTTGCAGGCCGGCTTGCGGATGTGATCCGCCGGCCGCTGATCACCGAGAAGGCCACCCGGGCCATTGAGCAGAACCAGTACACCTTCGAGGTGGACCACCGGGCTGCCAAACCCGACATCAAGGCCGCCGTTGAACAGCTGTTCGACGTCAAGGTCGTCGGCATCAGCACCATGAATCCGCCGCGTCGCAGCCGTCGCGTCGGCCGTTTCGCCGGCAAGCGTGCCCAGGTGAAAAAGGCCGTGGTGCGCCTAGCCGTGGGCAACGCCATCCAGCTCTTCCCCGAGGCCTGAGGGGTCTGAACCGACATGGGAATCCGTAAGTACCGCCCAATTACCCCAGGCACCCGCACCCGGGTCGCCAGCGACTTCAGTGAAGTCACTGAGCGGCGTCCGGAACGCAGCCTGGTGGTCGCCAAACACCGCCGCAAGGGCCGCAACAACCGCGGTGTGATCACCTGCCGCCACAGGGGTGGCGGCCACAAGCGCCTCTATCGCATCGTCGACTTCCGTCGCGATAAGCACGATGTAGTGGCTCGCGTCGCCGCAATCCACTACGACCCGCACCGCAACGCCCGCCTGGCCCTGCTCTTCTACTCCGATGGCGAGAAGCGCTACATCCTGGCTCCGGCTGGGATCGAAGTCGGTCAAACCGTGGTCTCCGGCCCGGAGTCACCGATCGAAACCGGCAACGCCCTGCCGCTCTCGTCCATTCCCCTGGGCTCCAACGTTCACAACGTTGAGCTCTACGCCGGCCGCGGCGGCCAAATGGTGCGCACCGCCGGCGCCAGCGCCCAGGTAATGGCCAAGGAAGGCGATTACGTCGCCCTCAAGCTGCCCTCCACCGAGGTGCGCCTCGTTCGCCGCGAGTGCTACGCCACCCTGGGTGAAGTGGGCAACGCCGAGGTGCGTAACACCAGCCTCGGCAAAGCCGGCCGCAAACGCTGGCTCGGACGCCGCCCCGAAGTGCGCGGCAGTGTGATGAACCCCTGCGATCACCCCCACGGTGGTGGCGAGGGTCGGGCACCGATCGGTCGGGCGGGTCCCGTCACCCCCTGGGGCAAACCGGCCCTGGGATACAAGACCCGTAAGCGGAACAAACCCAGCAATCGGTTTGTGCTCCGGAAACGTCGCCGCACCTCCAAGCGGAGCCGTGGCGGACGCGATTCCTGATGAACCACACCGCTTTGCTTTTCGCTTAAACCACCATGGGACGTTCACTCAAAAAAGGTCCGTTTGTTGCTGACAGCCTGCTTCGCAAGGTTGAAAAGCAAAACGCCACCGAAGACAAATCCGTCATCAAGACTTGGTCGCGGGCTTCCACGATCCTGCCGATGATGATCGGTCACACCATTGCCGTCCATAACGGCAAGGCCCATCTCCCCGTCTACGTGACGGAACAGATGGTGGGCCACAAACTCGGAGAATTCGCGCCCACGCGTACCTTCCGAGGCCACATCAAGGACAAGAAAGGAGGTCGCTAGGACATGGCCAACCCACCCCCCACCCAGGCACTCGCCCACGGGCGCTTCATCCGAGGCTCCGTGTCAAAGGTCCGTCGCGTGCTCGACCAGATCCGTGGTCGGACCTATCGGGACGCCTTGATCATGCTGGAGTTCATGCCCTACCGCTCCACCGGACCCATCACCAAGGTGCTGCGTTCGGCCGTGGCCAACGCTGAACACAACATGGGCCTGGATCCGTCCTCCCTGGTGATCACCACCGCTAGCGCTGACATGGGTCCGTCCCTGAAGCGCTTCCGGCCCCGCGCCCAGGGTCGCGCCTACGCGATCAAAAAACAGACCTGCCACATCAGCATTGCTGTGGCCCCTTCCGCCTGACCCCCGAGGACACCGACCGATGGGACACAAGATCCATCCAACCGGACTGCGCCTGGGGATCACCCAGGAACACCGGTCCCGCTGGTATGCACCCAGCAAAACGTATCCGACCCTCCTCCAAGAGGACGACCGGATCCGCAAGTTCATCCACAAGAAATACGGCGCCGCTGGCATCAGCGACGTGCTGATTGCCCGTAAGGCCGACCAGCTTGAAGTGGAACTCAAGACCGCCCGCCCAGGCGTGCTTGTCGGCCGCCAAGGCACCGGCATTGAGGACCTCCGCACCGGTATCCAAACGACCATTGGCGATCGCAACCGTCAGGTGCGCATCAACGTGGTCGAAGTGGAGCGCGTCGACGCCGACGCCTTCCTGCTGGCCGAATACATCGCCCAGCAATTGGAAAAGCGGGTGGCCTTCCGACGGGTCATGCGCATGACCGTGCAGCGGGCCCAACGGGCTGGCGTGCTTGGCCTCAAAATCCAAGTGAGCGGTCGCCTCAACGGCGCCGAGATCGCCCGGACCGAATGGACCCGCGAAGGTCGTGTTCCCCTGCATACCCTGCGGGCCGACATCGACTACGCCACCAAGGTGGCCACAACCACCTATGGCGTCCTGGGCATCAAGGTCTGGGTGTTTAAGGGCGAAGTGCTGCCAGGGCAATCCGACAAGCAGCCGGTGGGTGTTTCACCCAAGCGGCGCGCGAATCGGCGGCCCCAACAGTTCGAAGACCGCTCCAACGAGGAGTGATCAGGAAATCTAAATTATGCTAAGTCCTAAAAGAGTCAATTTTCGCAAACAGCAGCGGGGCCGCATGCGCGGCGTCGCCACCCGGGGCGCCACGATTGCCTTCGGTGAGTATGCGCTTCAGGCCCAAGAATGTGGCTGGATCACCTCCCGCCAAATTGAAGCCAGCCGTCGGGCCATGAGCCGCTACGTCAAGCGGGGCGGCCAGATCTGGATCCGGATCTTCCCGGACAAGCCCGTCACCATGCGCGCGGCCGAAACCCGGATGGGCTCTGGTAAGGGCAACCCAGAGTTCTGGGTGGCCGTGGTCAAGCCCGGTCGCATCCTCTTTGAGATGGGTGGTGCCGAACTCACCCCCGAAATCGCCAAGGAGGCCATGCGTCTGGCCCAGTTCAAACTGCCGATCAAGACCAAGTTCCTGAGCCTGGCCGACCAGGCTCCCTCTGGTGCTGCCGTCAAGGCCAGCCCAGAAGCCGCCGTCACCGTGGAGTCCTGACCATGGCCCGTCCCGACATCGCCGAGGCCCGCAAGCTCACCGACGGCGAGATCAATGATCAGATCGATGGCATCCGCCGCGAACTGTTCACCTTGCGCTTCGAGCAGGCCACCCGCCGGCTCGAAAAACCCCACCGTTTCAAAGCTGCCCGCATCCGGCTGGCCCAATTGATGACGGTGAAAACGGAGCGCAGCCGCGCCACCGTCGCCTCCTGAACCCCCACTGAAACGCCATGGCACTCAAGGAAAGGGTCGGCACCGTCGTCAGCGACAAGATGGAAAAAACGGTGGTAGTGGCGGTCGAAAACCGCTTCCCCCATCCCATCTATCAAAAGACCGTCAGCCGCACCACCCGCTACAAAGCCCACGACGAGGAGAATTCCTGCCGCGTGGGTGACCGGGTTCGCATTACCGAAACCCGTCCCCTCAGCCGCACCAAACGTTGGGCCGTGGCTGAAATCCTGTCCCCATCCAGCGCCAGCTGAGGAGTCCCAACCGATGATTCAGCAGGAAACCTACCTAAACGTCGCTGACAACAGCGGCGCCAAGCGCATCCAATGCATCCGGGTGCTCGGCACCAACCGGCGTTATGCCCACGTCGGTGATGTGATTGTGGCCGCCGTCAAGGACGCCATGCCCAACATGGGCGTCAAGAAGTCCGATGTAGTCAAGGCCGTTGTGGTGCGCACCCGCGCCACCCTGCGCCGCGACACCGGCAACTCGATCCGGTTTGACGACAACGCCGCCGTGATCCTGGGCAACGACAACAACCCCAAGGGCACCCGCGTGTTCGGTCCCGTCGCCCGTGAACTGCGGGAGCGGAACTTCACCAAGATCGTGTCCCTCGCTCCGGAGGTGATCTGACCATGGCAACCGCCACCCCCAAGGCCAAGCCCACCACGCGCATCAAGATGCGCGTCAAAAAGGGCGACACCGTCCAAGTGATCAGCGGCAAGGACAAGGGCAAGACCGGTGAGGTCCTGCGCACCCTGCCCACGGAAAACCGGCTGATCGTGCAGGGCATCAACCTGCGCACGCGCCATGTCAAGCCAACGCAAGAAGGCGAGACAGGCCGCATCGTTACCGAGGAAGCCTCGCTGCACGCCTCCAATGTGATGCTGTATTCCACCGATAAAAAGGTGGCCAGCCGCGTCGAGATCGTTGTCAACGCAGACGGCACCAAACAGCGCCGCCTCAAGAAAACCGGTGAACTGCTCCCTTGAGCAGCCCCCCGAGTTTTGCCCCATTCCCCATCCCCTGACCCGATCCCGTCCGCCTTCTGACAACGCCCAGAAGCGCACCCCCTTCCCCCCGCCATGTCCCTCAAACAGAGCTATCGGGAGACGATCCAGCCCAAGTTGCTGAAAGATCTCAATCTCTCGAACGTCCACGAAGTCCCGAAGGTGCTCAAGGTCACCATCAACCGGGGCCTAGGTGAGGCCGCCCAGAACGCCAAGGCGCTCGAGGCCTCGATCCAGGAAATTGCCACGATCACCGGCCAAAAGGCCCTGGTGACCAGGGCGAAAAAAGCCATCGCTGGTTTCAAGATTCGTGCCGGCATGCCAATCGGCGTTGCTGTCACCCTTCGCGGCGACCGCATGTACGCCTTCCTGGAGCGCCTGATCAACCTGGCCCTGCCCCGCATCCGGGACTTCCGCGGCGTCAGCCCGAAAAGCTTTGACGGCCGGGGGAACTACACCCTGGGTGTCCGCGAGCAAATCATCTTTCCGGAGATTTCCTTCGACAAGATTGACGCCATCCGGGGCATGGACATCACCATCGTGACCAGTGCCCGTAACGACGAAGAGGGCCGGGCCCTCCTCCGCGAGATGGGAATGCCGTTCCGCAGCAACTGAGCCCTCCTCGGACCCGACCCATGGCCAACCACGACCCAATTTCAGACATGCTCACTCGCATCCGCAATGCGAGTGAGAAGCGCCACCAGACCACCAAGGTGCCTGCCTCGCGCATGGCCCGCAGCATTGCAAAAGTGCTGCAGCAGGAGGGATTCATCAGCGACATCTCCGAAGAAGGAGAAGGCGTTTTGACCACCCTCGTGCTTGGTCTCAAGTACAACGGCAAGCACCGCCTGCCGATCATCCGTTCCGTGCAACGGGTGAGCAAGCCAGGCCTGCGGATTTACAAGAACACCCGCCAGCTCCCCAAAGTGCTGGGCGGTCTCGGTGTGGCCATCATCTCCACCTCCAAAGGTGTGATGAGCGACCGTGACGCCCGCAAACAGGGCGTGGGCGGCGAAGTGCTCTGCTATGTCTACTGAACTGGGAGGTTTCCATGTCTCGTATTGGTAAAGCACCAATTTCTGTTCCCGATAAGGTCAGCGTCAGCCTCAACGGCCTCGCTGTCACCGTGAAGGGCCCCAAAGGGGAATTAAGCCGCACCCTGCCCGACGGGGTGAGCATTGCCCAAGACGGCAACACCATTGTGGTGAGCCCGACCAGCAGCCACCGCCGCTCGCGCGAGCGCCACGGCCTCTGCCGCACCCTTGTGGCCAACATGGTCGAAGGGGTGAGCCAGGGCTTCACCCGCAAGCTCGAGATCATCGGCGTGGGCTACCGCGCTGCTGTTCAGGGCAAGAAGCTGGTGGTCAGCGCCGGTTACAGCCATCAGGTCGAGATGGATCCTCCTGCCGGCATCACCTTCGCCGTCGATGGCAACACCACGGTGTTGGTGTCTGGCGCCGACAAGGAGATTGTGGGCAACGAAGCCGCCAAGGTGCGGGCCATTCGTCCCCCTGAGCCCTACAAGGGCAAGGGCATCAAGTTCGAAGGCGAGAAGATTCTCCGCAAAGCCGGCAAGACCGGTAAGAAATGAGATCTGTCTGATCGCCGTTACCCTGCATCCCCATGGCCACCCTCTCCCGCAAACAGCAGACCCAGAAGCGACACCGTCGCCTGCGCCGCTACCTCAATGGCAGCGCCGTGCGTCCACGCCTGGCTGTGTTCCGCTCCAACAACCACATCTACGCCCAGCTCATCGACGACGACGCCCAGAGCACGATCTGCTCCGCGTCGACCCTCGACAAGGATCTGCGCGTCACGGTCAAAACCGGTGCCACCTGCGATGCCTCTGTGGCCGTCGGGGAGCTGGTCGCCCAGCGCGCCCTCGCCCAGGGCATCCAGCAGGTGGTCTTCGATCGAGGCGGCAACCTGTACCACGGCCGGGTCAAGGCCCTGGCTGACGCCGCCCGGGAAGCGGGCCTTCAGTTCTGATCCCTGCTCTCACCATGACCGAAACCAACGATCAAATCCAGTCCAGCAAAATTCCGGCGGCATCCGACGTGCCCGCAGCTGCCGAGGGTCAACCGACCCGCGGTGGCGGTGGTGGCGGTGGTAACCGTGGCGGTGAAGGCAAGGGCGGCGGCGACCGCCGCGGCGGTGGCGGCCGCGGCCGTGACAACCGCCGTGGCCAGGAGCGTGACTCCGAATGGCAGGAACGGGTGGTGCAAATCCGCCGGGTTTCCAAAACCGTTAAGGGCGGTAAAAAGATGAGCTTCCGGGCCATCGTTGTCGTCGGCAATGAGCGCGGCCAGGTCGGCGTTGGTGTCGGCAAGGCCGGCGATGTGATCGGAGCCGTCCGCAAGGGCGTCACCGATGGCAAAAAGCACCTGGTCAAGGTGCCCCTCACCCGTCACAGCTCGATCCCCACCCTCAGCAATGGCCGCGATGGCGCCGCCAGTGTCCTGATCCGTCCGGCTGCCCCTGGTACCGGTGTGATCGCGGGTGGCTCGATCCGCACGGTGCTAGAGCTCGCCGGCATCAAGAACGTGCTGGCCAAGCGCCTCGGCTCGAAAACGCCGCTGAACAATGCCCGCGCCGCCATGGAAGCGCTCCAGGGGCTGCGCACCCACAAGGAGACCGCCAAGGAGCGGGGCATTTCCCTTGAGCAGATCTACTCCTGAGAATCGCCATGACGCTTCGTCTTGAATCCCTCCAGCCCCAGCCTGGGTCCCGTCGCCGCAAAACCCGCAAGGGCCGCGGCATCGCCGCCGGCCAGGGAGCCAGCTGCGGTTTCGGTATGCGCGGTCAGAAGTCCCGCTCGGGCCGTCCCACCCGCCCCGGTTTTGAGGGCGGCCAGATGCCCCTCTACCGGCGCGTGCCCAAGCTCAAGCACTTCACCCTGATCAACCCCAAGAACTTCACCGTGATCAACGTGGAGAACCTGGCCGACCTGGAGGCTGGCAGTACTGTCACCCTGGATTCCCTGGTGAAGGCCGGCATCGTCACCAGTCCCAAGTACCCCCTCAAGGTGCTCGGCAATGGCGAACTGGCCGTCAAGCTGACGGTTCAGGCGGCGGCTTTCACCGCCAGTGCCCGGGCCAAGATCGAAGCGGCCGGCGGCAGCTGCGACCTCAACGACTGATCCGCCTTTGGACGCCCTTTCCTAAGGTCTTGCCGTCTGCCATGCCCCTAGGGCCGGGCAGACGGTTTTTTTTCGCCTCCGCCCCTTCTCCCTCTCCCCTTGTCGTCACCATGCTCGTAAGCCGGGGCCGAAATCCCAGTGCTGGGGAAATCATCAGCCAGCTGATCCAGGCCAAGGCCCTGCGCGACCGGGTGCTAGTCACCCTGGGCCTGCTGCTGCTGGTGCGCCTGGGGATCTACATCCCCGTGCCCGGCATCGATCGCCTCGCCTTCCAGGACTTCATCGCCAAGGGCGGCCAACTGATTGGCTTCCTCGACATCTTCACCGGCGGCGGCATCTCCACCCTGGGGGTGTTTGGCCTGGGCATCCTGCCCTTCATCAACGCCTCGATCATCCTGCAGCTGCTCACGGCCGCCCTGCCCCAGCTGGAGGATCTCCAAAAAAATGAGGGCGAGGCAGGACGACGCAAGATCGCCCAAATCACTCGCTATGTGGCCCTGGGCTGGGGCCTGCTGCAAAGCATCGTTTTTGCCCTGATCCTGCGCCCCTATGCCTCGGCCGGCAGCAGCGACCTGGTCTTTGTGGTCCAAACCTCCCTGGCCCTGGTGACGGGTTCGATGGTGGTGATGTGGATCAGTGAGGTGATCACCGAACGGGGCATCGGCCAGGGAGCCTCCCTGGTGATCTTCGTCAACATCGTTGCCACCTTGCCCCAGGCCCTGGGCTCCACGATCGAGCTGGCCCAAAGCGGTGACCGCAGCACGGTTGGCGGCATTGTTGTGCTGGTGATCGTGTTCCTGGCCACGATCCTTGGCATCATTTTTGTGCAAGAGGGCAACCGCCGCATCCCGATCGTCAGTGCCAAACGCCAGGTGGGCGGCGCCAACCTGCTGGCCGCCCGCCAGAGCTACCTGCCCCTGAAGCTCAACGCCGGCGGCGTGATGCCGATCATCTTCGCTTCAGCGGTGGTCTTCCTGCCCCTGACAGTCGCCAACATGACCAAGACCCCCTGGCTGATCAAGGCAGCTGGCTACCTGAGCCCTAATAGCAGCACCCCCTGGCTCTATGCCCTGCTGTTCTTTGGCCTGATCTGCGGCTTTTCCTTCTTCTACGCCAGCCTGGCGGTGAATCCGATCGATATCGCCACGAACCTCAAGCGCTCCGGCGTCGCCGTGCCGGGGGTGCGGCCCGGTTCGGCCACGGCCCTCTATCTCGGCAAGGTGCAAAACCGGCTCACCCTGCTAGGGGGCCTGTTCCTCGGGGCCGTGGCCATCATCCCCTCGGCAGTCGAATCAGCCACCCAGGTGAAAACCTTCCAGGGCCTGGGGGCCACCTCCTTGTTGATCCTGGTGGGTGTGGCGATTGACACGGCCAAGCAGGTGCAGACCTACGTGATCTCCCAGCGCTACGAGGGCATGGTGCGGCAGTGAGCCGGCCAGCGCCGAACCCCTCCCGTACCAGAGCTTGGGCTCCTGAGCCATCCCGGCCGGCCCCTCCCGTATCCCTTCGCAAGCCCTTGATGAAACAACGCCTCCTCTTCCTTGGCCCCCCCGGCGCCGGCAAGGGCACCCAGGCCGAGCGCCTAGCCGCCAGCCAAGGTCTTTTACACCTCTCCACCGGTGACCTGCTGCGGGCTGAAGTGGCCGCGGCTACGGAGCTGGGCCGCGAGGCCGAAGCGGTGATGGCCCGCGGCGAACTGGTCAGCGATGGCCTGGTCTTGGCAATCGTGCGCAGCCGCCTGGTGGGCCACAGCGGCGGCTGGCTGCTCGATGGTTTCCCCCGCAACCTGGTGCAGGCTGAAGCCCTCAACAGCCTCCTGGAGGATCTGGCCCAGCAGGTCGAGCTCGTGGTGCTGATGGAGCTCGACGACGACCTACTGATCCAGCGCCTGCTGGGTCGGGGCCGGGCCGACGACAACGAGGCAGTGATTCGCCACCGGCTCGAGGTCTACCGGGAGCAAACCGAGCCCCTGATCAGCTACTACCGCCAGCGCCAGCTGCTGGAACCTGTCGATGCCTCCGGCAGCGTCGAGGCCATTGCAACTCGGATCCTGGAGCTCACTAGTTGACCAGTGTGGTACAGTCGTCGTTTGGAAAGTGGAGAGCTCACACCCATGAAGGTGCGCGCCTCGGTCAAGAAAATGTGCGACAAGTGCCGGGTGATCCGCCGCCATGGTCGGGTGATGGTGATCTGCCCCAACCCCAAGCACAAGCAGCGCCAGGGTTGACCCAACCCTGGGCCCCTTGCCGTTCCACCCCTGTCTGGATACCTGCCCCGTAGCAGGTCCAGGCTCCCCAAGTTGGCTCCTGCCCACCTGGGTTCCGGTCCTGCCTCCGCCAGGCCCAGCTTCAAGGTCCACTCAAGCCCGACCCCCAATCGGGCCCCTGATCTGAACCCACCCCCGCCCAACCGCCTGCGGTTAGGCCCCAACTGCCCAACTGATCGTTTTTTCGTGGCTCGGATCGCCGGTGTCGACATTCCTCGTGACAAGAGGATCGAGATTGCTCTCACCTACGTGTATGGCATCGGGTTGACCCGGGCCCAGAAAATCATTGCTAAGTCAGGCGTGAACCCGGACATCCGGGTCAAGGATCTGGAGGACGCCGACGTGCAAAAACTGCGCGCCGCCGTCGAAAGCTTCACCCTGGAAGGCGACCTGCGCCGCCAGGAGGGCATGGCCCTCAAGCGCCTCCAGGACATCGGCTGCGTCCGTGGTCGTCGCCATCGGGCCGGCCTGCCGGTTAGGGGCCAACGCACCCGAACCAATGCCCGCACCCGCCGGGGTGCCCGCAAAACCGTGGCTGGCAAGAAGAAATAGGCCGCCCACTGAGCCCCAACTAGTGGCTCCTCTCCCGACTCCCCTACCCCCAGGTCCATGGCCAAGCCAGCCAAAAAATCAGGCGCAAAGAAGACCAAGCGCAACGTGCCCAACGGTGTCGCCCACATCCAGAGCACCTTCAACAACACGATCGTGTCGATCACCGACACGGCCGGTGAGGTGATCTCTTGGTCCTCGGCCGGCGCCAGTGGCTTCAAAGGGGCCCGCAAAGGCACCCCCTTCGCTGCCCAAACGGCGGCGGAAGCTGCCGGTCGACGTGCCCTGGAACAGGGCATGCGCCAGATCGAAGTGCTGGTCCGGGGTCCTGGCTCCGGCCGTGAAACGGCGATCCGGGCCCTGCAGGTAGCTGGCCTGGAGATCACCCTGATCCGGGATGTCACGCCGCTGCCCCACAACGGTTGCCGCCGCGCCAAGCGTCGCCGGGTCTGATCCAGACCGGCGCCCCAGGCCCCAGGCGGGCCCAATCCTTTCCTTTTGAGCCTCAGACCGTGCTGCAGTATCAGATTGATCGGGTCGAGCACCAGATCGCCGAAGACCGTTCCCAAACGGGCGTTTTTGTGATCGGGCCCCTCGACCGGGGCCAGGCCATCACCCTTGGTAACTCCCTACGGCGTGTCCTGATGGGCTCCCTCGAGGGCAGCGCCATTACGGCTGTGCGCATTGCCGGGGTCAACCACGAATATGCCACCGTGCCGGGGGTCCGCGAGGACGTGCTCGACATCTTGCTCAACTGCAAGGAGGTGGCCGTCAACAGCCGCAACCGCGAGCTTGAGATCGGCCGGCTGGTTGTCACTGGTCCTGCCACGGTCACCGCCTCCCACCTGCAGTTCTCCTCCCAGGTTCAGGTGATCGACGGCAACCGGCCGATCGCCACCGTGGCCGAAGGCTTCGGTCTTGAACTGGAGGTCCATGTGGAGCGGGGTGTGGGCTATCGGCCCGTGGATCGCCGCCATGAGGACAGCAGCGCCATCGACCTGCTCCAGATCGATGCGGTGTTCATGCCCGTGCGCCGGGTCAACTACACGGTGGATGAAACCGCCGTGGGCGAAGGCGGCTCGGCCCGCGAGCGCCTTCGCCTGGAAATCCAAACCGATGGCTCCGTCACCCCTGACGACGCCATGGCCCAGGCCGCCAACCAGCTGATCGCCATGTTCCAGCCCCTCGCCAGCCTCACCATGGCTGACGAACCCGGCCTGGAGCCCGAGCCTTCGGCTGAGGCCCAGATCCCGCTTGAAGAGCTCAACCTCTCGGTGCGGGCCTACAACTGCCTTAAGCGGGCCCAGGTGAATTCCGTCTCCGACTTGATGGGCTTCAGCTACGAAGACCTGCTCGAGATCAAGAACTTTGGTTCTAAGTCTGCCGACGAGGTGATCGAAGCCCTCGAGCGCATCGGCATCTCCCTGCCCCAGAGCCGCACCACCGCCTGATCGGCCAGCCCCGGCTGCCCCTGCCGATCAGCGCAGCGCCCCCTCCCCGCCCGAATCGCTTTCTCGCCCCAGAGCCATGCGCCACCAGTGCCGAGTCCCCATGTTGGGACGCCCCGCCGACCAACGCAAAGCCCTGCTGCGTGGTCTGGCCACCCAGCTAATCCGCGAAGGTCGCGTCACCACTACCAAAGCGCGGGCCAAGGCCCTCCGCGATGAGACCGAACGCATGATCACCCTGGCCAAGGACGGCACCCTGGCCGCCCGCCGCCGGGCGATTGGCTACATCTACGACAAGCAGCTGGTGCACGCCCTGTTTGACAAGGCCCAGGAGCGTTACGGCGATCGCAACGGTGGTTACACCCGCATCATCCGCACGGTGCCCCGCCGGGGCGACAACGCCGAGATGGCAATCATCGAGCTGGTCTGAGCACCAGTCCCCGCGGCAGCCGCACCTGGTTTCTCCCCCCAACCCCTCTGCCGCGCTGGATTGACCTCCATCGCGGCTTTTTCATGGATTCCACGCTCGCCCAGACCAGTCCAACCAGCCTTAGCCAGGCGGCACCAGGCACCCGGCGCATCGCCATCTGCCTGCAATACGACGGCAGCGCCTACTGCGGCTGGCAACGTCAACCGCATCACCCCAGCGTCCAGGAGACCCTGGAGGGGGCGATTGCCCAGCTCGACCCCCACCGGCCCGCCACGGCGGTGGCCGCCGGCCGCACCGACAGCGGCGTGCATGCGGCCGGCCAGGTGGTTCATTTCGATGTGGCCGGTCCGATTCCAGCCCAGCGCTGGGCACCCGCCCTCAATGGCCGCCTACCCGCCAGCATCCGCGTGCGGGCCGCCCGGGAGGTGCCCGCCAGCTGGCACGCCTGCTTCTCTGCCCGCTATCGCCGCTACCGCTACACCCTCTACAACGGCCCGATTCCCAACCTGTTCCTCAGCCCCTGGAGCTGGCATCGCTACCAGAGCCGGCTCGATGAGGGCCTGATGGCGGCGGCCCTCGAAGACCTTCTGGGGGAGCATGACTTCTCTGCCTTCATGCGAGCCGGTAGTAGCCGCGCCCATGGCCGCACCACGGTCCAGGCGGTGGAGCTGGAACGCCAGGGAGACCTTGTTGTGGCCGAGATCCAGGCCAGCGGCTTCCTCTACGGCATGGTGCGCCTACTCATCGGCCAATTGGTAGCCGTGGGCGAAAGGCGCCTGAGCCTGGCCGATTTCCAGCGGCGCTGGCGCAGCCAGGCCCGCTCGGAAGTGAAGGAGGCAGCGCCTCCCCAGGGGCTCTGCCTGCTACGGGTGGGCTATCTCGAACCGCTTTTCCCAAAAGCGGCGTGGTACGCTAGCCAACCACGGTATTTGCTTGGGTCAAGCGAATCTCTGGAGTCCAGCTCCCCCGGCCCAGCCGAGGAGCCTGGACCCTGAACCTGGGCACCCCATCCAAGGCAGCCCGGTTCCACGGAGATTTCCACCACCCAGGGCCGATCAAGCGATCAAGGCCCCCCGTGCAGCCGATCGAGCCCCGATCTCGCCCGTCCCTGGCCCCCAGGAGCCGGGACGCCGAAGAGGTAAGGTCGTTTGTACGAGCTTCTGCCACCTGCCCTGTCAGGTGAGCTGCCGTTCCCTGTCCAGCCCCATCTCCCCCGATGGCGCGCTACCCCGATCCGGCCCGCCGGCGCGATGAACAAGACTCTCGTCCCCAACATTGATGCTTCCGACCGCCAGTGGTTTCTGGTGGATGCGGAGAATCAGACCCTGGGCCGCCTTGCCAGTGAGGTCGCCCAAGTTCTTCGGGGCAAGAACAACCCCAACTACGCCCCCCACCTCGACACCGGTGACTTCGTCGTCATCGTCAATGCCGAAAAGGTGAAGGTGAGCGGCAACAAGGCTACCCAAAAGGTTTATCGCCGCCATTCCGGTCGTCCCGGTGGCATGAAGACCGAAAGCTTCGCCGCCCTGCAGGCCCGCCTTCCAGAGCGGATCATCGAGAAAGCGATCAAGGGCATGCTTCCCCACAACGCCCTCGGGCGCCAGCTGTTCCGCAAGCTGAAGGTTTACAAGGGTGTGGAGCATCCCCACGCTGCCCAGCAACCCAAGGTTCTCGCGCTCGATCCCGCCACCACCGCATCATGAGCACCTCCAACAACCGCGTCGTCTACTGGGGAACGGGTCGTCGCAAGACCTCCGTGGCCCGCGTTCGGGTGGTTCCCGGCACCGGAGCTATCACCATTAATGGGCGCCCCGGTGACAACTATCTCAACTACAACCCCGCCTACCTGGCGGCGGTGAAGGCTCCTCTCCAGACCCTGGGTCTCTCTAGCGAGTACGACCTGCTGGTCAACGTGCGTGGCGGTGGTCTCACCGGCCAGTCCGATGCCATCAAGCAGGGTACGGCCCGGGCCCTGTGCGACCTGTCCCCTGACAACCGCAAGCCCCTCAAGACCGAAGGCCACCTCAGCCGCGATCCCCGCGCCAAGGAGCGTCGTAAATACGGTCTGAAGAAAGCCCGTAAGGCACCCCAGTTCTCCAAGCGCTGATTTTCGCCATGGCCAAGCCCGACATCCATCCCACCTGGTATCCCGATGCCAAGGTGATCTGCAACGGAGTGGTGGTAATGACCACCGGCTCCACCTCACCCGAGCTCCACGTCGATGTGTGGAGTGGCAACCATCCTTTCTATACCGGCACCCAAAAAATCCTCGATACCGAGGGCCGGGTGGATCGCTTCATGCGCAAATACGGCATGGGTGGCAGCCCCAGCGCCGTTGCGGCGGCCGAAAAGACGGCTGCAGAAACAGCTCCCGAAGCAGCCAGCACCGAAGCCTGAGATCGGAACGCGCTGTTCCCCTTATTCGCCGCCGGATGCTCCAGGGCATCCGGCTTTTTGCTGTCCCTGCAGGGGCCCCGAGCCATGGACACCTCCTTTCTGAGTGAACGGCTGGAGACGGCCTGCCGCACCTTTGCCAGCCTCGAGCGCCAACTGGCCGATCCCTCCGTGGCGGCGGACCCCAGCCAGCTCGAACCGATTGCCCGGGAGCGGGCCAAGCTCGAACCCTTGGTCAACGACTACGGCGAGCTACAACACCTGCAGCAGCAGCAACTCGACGCCCGCAGCCTGCTCAAGGAACACCGCGGCGACCTGGAGATGGAAAGCCTGGCCCAGGAGGAGCTAGCCAGCCTCGCAGGCCAGATCGGGCAGATCGAAAAACGGCTCACCCTGGCCCTGCTGCCCACCGATCCCCGCGATGAACGCAGCGTGATGCTGGAGATCCGGGCCGGGGCCGGCGGTGATGAGGCCAGCATCTGGGCCGGCGATCTAGCCCGGATGTATGAGCGCTACGCCCAAAGCATTGGCTGGCGAGTCGATCCAGTGAGTGCCTCGGAGGCCGAACTAGGCGGCTACAAAGAACTGATCCTGGCGATCAAAGGCCCGGGTGTTTACAGCCAGCTGAAGTATGAGGCTGGCGTGCACCGGGTGCAGCGGGTGCCAGCCACCGAATCCCAGGGGCGGGTGCACACCTCCACGGCCACGGTGGCCGTGATGCCCGAGGCCGATCCGGTGGAGGTGCAGATCGATCCGGGCGACCTGGAGATCAGCACCGCCCGCTCCGGCGGCGCCGGTGGCCAGAACGTCAACAAGGTGGAAACGGCGGTGGACCTGCTGCATAAACCCACCGGCATTCGGGTGTTCTGCACCCAGCAGCGCTCCCAGCTGCAAAACCGCGAACGGGCCATGGAGATCCTGCGCGCCAAGCTCTATGAGCTCCAGCTGGCCGAAGCCAACGCCAAGGAAAGCTCCCAGCGGCGCGCCCAGGTCGGCAGCGGCGACCGCAGCGAAAAGATCCGCACCTACAACTTCAAGGACAACCGCAGCACCGACCACCGCCTCGGCCGCAACTTCGCCCTGGAACCGGTGTTGCAGGGTCAACTGGCCGATGTCATTGGCGCCTGCATCGCCGCTGATCAGCAACGGCAACTCGAAGCCCTAGCGGATCAGAGCGGCTAAAGCCCAGCCAAGCGGAAGCCCAGCCAGATCACTGGCTAGGCGACCTGCTCGACGCCGATCACATACTTGGCCCATTCGGCGTGTTGGCCAGAGCGCATCTGGCGGGTGGCCTCAAAGGCCAGGCTGCTGCTAGGCCGCCGCGGCACCCGATTGAGGGGCATCTCCGCCTCCCGCGGCGTGCGGTTGCCCTTGCGCACGTTGCAGCGCAGACAGGCCGTGGTCACGTTCTCCCAGACATCCTGGCCACCGCGGCTGCGGGGGATCACGTGGTCGATCGAGAGCTGCTCGCCTTCGTAGCCGCAGTACTGGCAGCAATGGCCGTCCCGGTGAAAGACGTTTCGGCGGGTGAGGGCCAGGGGCCGGAAGGGCACCCGAACGAACTGGCGCAGGCGGATCACCGTTGGCAGCAGCACATCGGGCCGCAGCTGGCGCCCCCTTTCGTGCTCAAGCCCTTCGGCTTTCCCCTTCAACACCATCACCGTGGCACGCCGCCAGGTGGTGATGTTCAGCGGCTCATAGGAGGCGTTGAGAACGAGTACTCGGCCCATGCCCATGCGCCTGGTTGCCAGCATGCTAACGGGAGCTAGAAAGCCCACCTGTGATGCCGTCTACCTTTGGCTGATGTCGGACCGCATGCCCCACTCCCCCGCCCTACCCCTGGCCCCCCCGAACACCACCAAAACGGACCGCTCCAACCAGCCGGAGCTCGGCACCCACCCGCGCCAGCGCGCCTGGGTTGAGGTGAGTGGGCAAGCGATCACTGCCAATGTGCGGGCCCTGAGGCGTTCCATGGACCCTGGCTGCCAGTTGATGGCTGTGGTCAAGGCCGATGGCTACGGCCATGGGGCCGTGCCAGTCGCCCGGGCGGCGGCGGCAGGTGGGGCCAGCTGCTTTGGCGTGGCCACCCTGGGGGAAGGGCTGGAGCTGCGCCAGGCCGGCTTCCACGAACCCGTGCTCGTGCTCGGCAACCTGGTCCAAGCAGAGGAACTACGCAACTGCCTGCAGGCCCAGCTGATGCCCACGCTCAGCACCTTGCGCGAGGCCCTGCTTTGCCAGAACCTGGCCAACGGCAGCGGCCGGCCCATGGCGGTGCACCTCAAAGTGGATACCGGCATGACCCGCCTGGGCGCCGATTGGCAAGAGGGTCCCCGGCTGGCGCAAGCGATCAGCAACCTGGACTCGATCCAGTTGGCCGGGATCTATTCCCACCTGGCCCATGCCGACGCCCCCCTTGACCAGAACCTCAACCAACAAGGCAACCAGGACGAGGACCTGAGCCGCCTGCAATTGCAGCGCTATGAAAGCGTTCTTGCGGAAGTGCAAAACCAGGGGCTGGCGGTGGGCTGCCGCCACCTGGCCAATTCGGCCGGCACCCTGCGCAGCCCCAGCCTCCACTTCGACTTAGTGCGGGTGGGCCTGGCCCTCTATGGCCACCGCCCCGCCGCCCACCTTGGCAACGACATCGCCCTGCGGCCGGCCATGCGGGTACGGGCGCGGGTCAGCCTGCTACGGGACGTGCCGGCGGGGGTGGGGGTGAGCTATGGCCACCGTTTCATTACCCAACGGCCCAGCCGCCTAGCGGTCGTCGGCATCGGCTACGCCGATGGGGTTCCAAGGCTGCTGTCGGGGCAATTACAGGTATTGCACCGGGGCCGGCTGTTGCCCCAGGTGGGGGCGATCACCATGGATCAGATGGTGATCGATGTCACCGATGCCCCCGACCTGGAGCTAGGCGCCACCGTGACCCTGCTGGGCGGCGAGAACGACATCGAGCCCGGCATCAGTCCGAAGACCTGGAGCGACGCCTGCGGCACGATCCCCTGGGAAATCCTCTGCGGCTTCAAACACCGCCTGCCGCGCCTAGGCACCGACAGCTGACGTGCCTCCTAGGCCAGATCGCCATGGGGACTAGTGCCCTAGGGCGGGCCGGTTCGCCGCTGGGATCACAACAGGCCATCCCAGGACTGGGCGATCCGGGCAGCCCGCTGATAAGATGGCAAAGCACCTGGAGAGGTGGCCGAGTGGTTGAAGGCGGCTCCCTGCTAAGGAGTTACAGGAGGCAACTTTTGTCGAGGGTTCGAATCCCTCCCTCTCCGTTTTAAACCAGTATTCGAGGAATGGATGCCTTTTTGGCACTATCATTCTCTACAATATCTCACAAGGCACGCAACTTAACCCTGCCAGCCAGGGGAAATTGGCAGCATGCTGAGACACTTTTAGATGGCCTAGAGAAAGCTGAAGTTCATGGCAATGGCCAGACAACTTGCCGATTAGATGGCATTCACCTAACTGGAAGGCTGTTCCGATCAGCCGTGGCCATCAAAAACGCGCCCTCCGTTGGGGGCCTTAGTCGGCCCATGGTTTGGCCCTAATTTTATGACTTGCTGACAACCTTCCAGATCCAGTAGGCGGCGAGCGCCAGCAGCAGCCAGGGCAGCAGGGACCTAAAAACCAACAACACCAGCACCACGACACCAGCCGAAACGGCGGTTCGCTTGGTCAGGGCCTTGGCCTCATCGGTCATGAAGCGCCAACGGGGAATTAGGGGCATCGGATTTTGCAGGGGAGCTCGCTCCTGCCTAGCAAAGCCCGTTTGCCTAGCCATGGCCATGGGGGAAGGCCAAAAGTGTGGCCAGGCGAGCCCTCCCCGCGAACCTCATGCCCGGCAAGCCTCGGCAAGCCTCTGGGCCAGGGCCGGCAGCAGCTGGGCATCGGTTGCCCGGGCGGGGCCCTCGCTGAAGGCCACCACCAGGAAGGGCAGGTGGCCTTCGATTTCGATGTAGGCCGCATCGTGCCTGGCCTGGCTCATCCAGCCGGCCTTGCTCCAGAGGCGGGCAGCGCCGGGCAGGCCTGCGCCCAGGAAGCCATCCACCTGATTCTCGGGATCGGCGCGGCGTGCTTCCGGATCAAGGCTTCGCTGCAGCAGGGCCTGCATGCGCTGACAGGCCAGGGGCGACACCAGCGAGCCGCTGATCACCCCGTGCAGCAACCTTGCCGTGAAGTCCGTGCTGAGCCGGTTGCGGTTGGCCAAATCCGGGCCGTAGGACTGGCGCTCCCGGCCAAAGGGGCCATCGCCCCAGGTTTTCTGGCAGGCATTGCAACCTTGCCACTCCTGCCATCCCAGGGAGCCATACCAGCGGTTGACCAGCTGGCGTTGCTCACTCCAGCTGGCCAAGGCCCCAGGGGGCAGCTCCGGACCGCTGGTAGTGCCGCTGAGCAGGTCCAGTACCAGGCCAGTGGCGTCATTGCTGGAATCCCGGATCATCGCCGCCAAAGCCCGCTCGAGCTCGGGCGAGCGCTCCAGCCATTGGCGCTGTAGCCAAGCTTCTGTGGCCACCAGATAGGCGAGCTTGACCACGCTGGCTGGATAGCGGGCCCGCTCGCCTGCCCAGCTGGCCCCGTGGACGGCAAGGGCCTGGGAACCATCGCCCCAGGCCCCCGCCAAAGGCGAGCTGGGGTAGCGCAGCCAGGTCACCGACAGCTCGTCCTTGAGGGAGGGGCGCCCGTCCGCCTCCAAGGCCGCAATCCCATCGGCGAGGATCGCGTCCATTGCCCCATCCGGGCCGTAGATCCCCATCAGCGCCGCCTGTGGCATTCACGAACTTAGGCATCCTGGCGCCAGGCACCCCGGCTGCCCCCGAACTCCTTCAGTGGGGCACCACCTGGACCCTGCTGGCAGCGGTGCCCTGCTACAGCAACCCCCGCGGCCAGGGGCTGGCCACCGAGGCCGCCGCCGGCCGCCAGTTGACCGTGACCGGCGCCGATCCGGCAGGAGCCAGGCGCCTGGGGGTGCGCCTAGTCGAGGACGGCTATCCCGGCTGGATCGATCCCGCCCAGCTGCTGGGCCAGGCCAGGGCCTCCAGCCCCCGGCCACCCCAGTTGTTGACCAGCGCGGCGATCAGGGCTCGGCTGGATTCGGTATTGGCCTTCGCGGCAGCGGCCCGAGAACGGCCCAACTGCTACCTCTGGGGCGGCAGGCTTGGGCCCGATTACGACTGCTCCGGCTTCACCCAGGCCGCCTTCGCCCAGGCTGGAATCTGGATCCCCCGCGACGCCTACCAGCAGGAACGGTTCTGCCAACCGGTGGCGGTGCGCCCAGGCACCTATGGCCTGTTGCAACCAGGCGACTTGATCTTTTTTGGCCAGCCCACCCGCTGCACCCATGTGGGGCTCCACCTCGGCCAGGGCCGCTACCTGCACAGCTCCGGCCGCGACCACGGCCATAACGGCCTGGGCATTAACAGCCTCGGCAACCACCACCAGGATCCGATCAGCCGCCACTACCGGCTAGAGCTGCGGGGCGCGGGCCGGGTGCAGCGCTGCCACGACGGCACCACCCTGGCCTGAGTCTCTCGACCTGGGGCCCTGGGCGGCGAACAGCTGCGACCTAAGTTGCTGCCTGCAAGGTTGCTGCAAACAGCAGTGGGGATTGGTGCCTGATCTCTCCGTGGTGGTGCCGCTGTTCAACGAGGAGGCCAGCGTGCCCCAGCTCGTGGCCCAACTGCTGGCGTCCCTAAGGCCCCTGGGCCGCAGCTTTGAGCTGGTGCTGGTGGATGATGGCTCTAGTGATGACAGCGCCTCACTGCTGCGGCAACTGGCGGCGACCACACCGGAACTGGTGGTGGTGCTGCTGCGCCGCAATTACGGGCAAACGGCCGCCATGGCAGCAGGATTTGATGCCAGCTTGGGCAGCGTGATCGTGACCCTCGATGGCGATCTTCAGAACGATCCCGCCGACATCTCCCTGCTACTGGAAACCTTGGAACAGGGCTTCGACCTGGTCAGCGGCTGGCGCCACCAACGTCAGGACGGAGCCATCAGCCGCCTGCTGCCCTCCAGGATCGCCAACCAGTTGATCGCCCGGGTTACCGGGGTGGTGCTGCACGATTACGGCTGCTCGCTCAAGGCCTACCGACGCGAATTAGTCAGTGACCTGAATCTCTACGGCGAACTACACCGCTTCCTGCCGGCCTTAGCCGCCATCGAAGGAGCCCGGATCACGGAAGTGAAGGTGGGCCACCACCCCCGGCGCCATGGCAAGAGCAACTACGGCATCGACCGCACCTTCCGGGTGCTGATGGACCTGCTCACCGTCTGGTTCATGAAGCGTTTCCTGACCCGGCCGATGCATGTGTTCGGCTTCTGGGGCCTGGCGGCCATGGCCCTGGGCCTATTGATCGGCGGCTATCTGGTGGCAGGCAAGCTGCTCACAGGCGCCGATATCGGCACCAGACCCCTGTTGCTGGCGGCAGTGCTGGCGATTATCAGCGGCGTGCAGTTGTTCTGTTTCGGCCTGCTGGCGGAGCTGCAGATGCGCACCTACCACGAAAGCCAAGGGCGGCCGATCTACCGGGTCCGGGCCACATTGCGGGGCAACCTGGCGGCCTGAAAAGGCCCGGCAGAGGGGCCGCTGCGGCCGCGGAAGCGATCCAGACCCCGGGCCGCCAGACCCGCCACCACCGGATCGGCATCGCGCAGGCCGAGGTGAAGCAGGGGCAGGGCCGAGCGGTGGCCCCAGGCCAAACATGTTTCCAGGGCCTGGCGCCGGGCCGGGCCGCCCAGGGCATAGCCAGCCTTGAGGGAGGCGAGCTGGGCATTCACCTCCCGCAGGCTGCGGGGCTGCAGCTGGGGCAGCCCAGGGGAAAGGGCCGTCCCTAGGGAGCCCGGAGCAACCGTTGGCTCTGGAAGGAACCTGACGGCGGACAGAGGACCAGACCCCATGCCGGAGGCAGGTTCGGTTACGACCAGCTCCATTTGGATCCGGTTCAGGGCTGCCACAGCAGCCCCATCGGTGGAGCGCATCAGCTGGGGCCTCGGCCGGCGCAGCAGCCAGAGCACCAGCAAAACAAGGGCAACGGCGCCGCCGGAGAGGGCCTGGGTCATGACAAGGATTGAACTTTTATGTCGCCCCTCAAGCCACCACCGGGCTAGATCGGGTGTCTTTCTTACAGTAACTCCGCTGACTGTATTGGCTCGCCCTGATGACCGGAGACTTCGTCGCCGCCTGGCTTCCCTCGGTGTTAGTTCCCCTTGTTGGAATCCTTGGTCCAGCGGTTGCCATGGCCCTGCTGTTCAACGTGATTGAAGCCAGCGACTGATCCGGCCCGCTTCCCCTTCTGTCAACCGCTTCCTTCCTTGAACCCATGACCGTAACCCCCGTCGCCGACCCGACCGTCGGCAATCTGGCCACCCCGATCAACAGCAGCTCCTTCAGCAAGGCGTTCCTGAATGCCCTGCCGGCCTATCGCCCTTCCCTGTCGCCGAATCGTCGTGGCCTGGAAGTGGGCATGGCCCATGGCTTCTTCCTCTATGGCCCCTTCGCCATCACCGGCCCCCTGCGCCTGACCGAGTACGCCAGCACCTCCGGCCTGCTGGCCAGCATCGGCTTGGTGTCGATCCTCACCGTTTGCCTGTCCCTCTACGGAACCGCCGGCGACGGACCGAACGTGCAGCCCGCCGACGCCACGATCGACAATCCCCCGGCTGACCTGTTCACCAAAGCCGGCTGGGCCGAATTCGCCAGCGGCTTCTGGCTGGGCGGTTGCGGTGGCGCCGCCTTCGCCTGGTTCTTGGCTGGCACAGAGATCGTGGCTCCCCTGGTGAAAATCGCCGGTGGCGCCTGGAGCGTCGGCTGAGTTTTCAGCAGACCCCAAACCCGTTCAAACAGCTAGCAATGCTGTAGACAATTAAGCCATCAAATCTGCTTTAGCAAAAGCTCCGCAACTGCGGGGCTTTTTTATTGGCTTGGCTTGGCTTGGAACCACCAAGAACCCATGCCGCGTCCCCAGGGTCTATGGCTTGGGCGTTGGGGTCCAACTGCCCAAATCAGACCACAGGGTCTGCAGCGCCAGTCTGCCCGGTGAAGCAGACGCTTCTTAAGAACAAGGCCTGGCTTGAGGCCCCCCTCGAACTGCCGCAGCTTGGCCATGGGCGGAGGGGACAAGCCTCTGGGTTGGGGGGATATTGATAAGCTCTGCAGACTCAAAGGCGGCGCCGTTGGGGCCTTTTAATCGAGGGACCCGGGGATCCCGCCATTAAAAAACCCCCGGCCGAAGCCGGGGGTTTAATCGTCCCTCGAGAGAACAGCTAATCCACTGGGATCAGCCGAACTTACCGGAGGTTGAGGCGATCAGGAAGGCGCCGTAGGTAAGGATGTAGCCGATTGTGAAATGGGCTAGACCAACGACCCGGGCCTGAACGATCGAGAGAGCGACGGGCTTATCGCGCCAGCCCACCAAGTTGGCGAGCGGGGTGCGTTGGTGAGCCCAAACGATCGTCTCGATCAGTTCCTGCCAGTAACCACGCCAGGAGATCAGGAACATGAAACCGGTGGCCCACACCAGGTGACCGAACAGGAACATCCAGGACCAGACGGCCAGGTTGTTGCTGCCATACGGGTTGTACCCGTTGATCAGCTGGGAGCTGTTGAGCCAGAGGTAATCGCGTAACCAGCCCATCAGGTAGGTGCTGGATTCGTTGAACTGGGCAACGTTGCCCTGCCAGATGGCGAGGTGCTTCCAATGCCAGTAGAAGGTGACCCAACCGACGGTATTCAGGGCCCAGAAGACTGCCAGATAGAAGGAGTCCCAGGCGGAGATATCGCAGGTGCCGCCACGGCCGGGGCCGTCGCAGGGGAAGGAATAGCCGAAGTCCTTTTTATCGGGCATCAGCTTGGAACCCCGGGCATCCAGGGCGCCCTTCACCAGGATCAGGGTCGTGGTGTGCAGACCAAGGGCGATGGCGTGGTGAACCAGGAAGTCACCAGGGCCGATCTGCAGGAAGAGGTCACTGCCGCCATTGATCGCATCGAGCCAACCGGGCAGATAGACCGCACTGGTGGTGCTGGCAGCGCTTGCGGAATTGGCCAGAAGCACATCAAAGCCATAGAGAGCCTTGCCGCTAGCGGCTTGGACAAACTGGGCAAAGACAGGCTCCACCAGGATTTGCTTCTCGGGGGTGCCGAAAGCAACAACCACATCGTTGTGAACGTACAGACCCAGGGTGTGAAAACCGAGGAACAGGGAAACCCAGCTGAGGTGGCTGATGATCGCTTCCTTGTGCTCCAGCACGCGGGCAAGAACGTTGTTCTTGTTCGCTTCCGGGTCGTAGTCGCGGATGAAGAAGATCGCACCGTGGGCGAAGGCACCGCACATCAGGAAGATGGCGATGTACTGGTGATGCGTGTAAAGGGCAGCTTGCGTGGTGTAGTCCTTGGCGATAAACGCGTAGGACGGCATCGCGTACATGTGCTGCGCCACCAGGCTGGTGACAACGCCGAGGGAAGCCAGGGCGAGGCCGAGCTGGAAGTGGAGCGAGTTGTTGATCGTGTCGTAGAGACCCTTGTGGCCAGCACCTAGGTCACCAGGGGTGCCCTTGGGGGGGTTGTGGGCATCAAGAATCTCGCGAATCGAATGGCCAATACCGAAGTTGGTCCGGTACATGTGGCCAGCGATCACGAAAAGGCAACCAATCGCCAAGTGGTGGTGGGCGATATCCGTGAGCCACAGGGCTTCGCTCTGGGGGTGGAAACCACCCAGGAAGGTGAGGATCGCGGTGCCCGAGCCCTCGGTGCTGTTGAACACCTGATAGGCCGTATCAGGGTTCTGGGCGTACACACCCCAGTTACCGGTAAAGAAGGGAGCCAGACCAGCCGGGTGGGGCAGCACATTCAGGAAGTTGTCCCAGCCAACGTGGACTCCACGGGACTCAGGAATGGCGACGTGAACGAGGTGACCGGTCCAAGCGATCGAGCTGAACCCGAACAGAACGGCCAGGTGGTGGTTGAGGCGGGATTCAGCATTCTTGAACCAGGCCAGGGAAGGCCGGAACTTGGGCTGAAGGTGGAGCCAGCCGGCGAACAGGGCCCAAGCCGACAGGATCATCATGAAGATGGAACCCTGATACAGCTCGGCGTTGCTGCGCATGCCGATCGTGTACCACCAGTGGTACAAACCGGAATAGGCAATGTTCACCGGAGAGGTTGCACCGGCCTGGGTGAAGGCGGTGATGGCCCCTTGGCCGAAGTGGGGATCCCAGATCGCGTGAGCGATGGGACGCACATGCAGAGGATCGGTGACCCACTGCTCGAAGTTGCCCTGCCAGGCGATATGGAACAGGTTCCCAGAAACCCAGAGACCGATGATGGCGAGATGGCCGAAATGGGTCGAGAAGAGCTTTTGGTAAAGCTTCTCCTCGGTCATTCCGTCATGGCTCTCGAAGTCGTGAGCCGTGGCGATCCCGTACCAAATACGGCGGGTTGTGGGGTCCTGTGCCAGACCCTGGCTGAACGAAGGAAATTTCGTTGCCATTGGGAAAGGTCAGGTGGAGGTCAGCCGACCGCAATGATGCGGGCCAGGAAGAAGGACCAGGTGGTAGCGATACCGCCCAGCAGATAGTGGGCAACGCCAACGGCGCGACCCTGGGTGATGGAGAGCGCCCGCGGCTGAATGGCGGGAGCAACCTTCAGCTTGTTATGGGCCCAAACGATGGACTCAATCAGTTCCTGCCAGTAGCCGCGGCCACTGAAGAGGAACATCAGGCTGAATGCCCAGATGAAGTGGGCTCCGAGGAACATCAGACCGTAGGCACTGCTGGAAGAGCCATAGCTGTTGATCACCTGGGCAGCCTGGGCCCAGAGGAAATCACGCAGCCAACCATTAATGGTGATGGCGCTGTTGGCGAAGTTGCCGTTGGTGATGTGGGAAACGGTGCCGTCGGCATTAACGGTGCCCCACACGTCGCTCTGCATCTTCCAGGAGAAGTGGAAAATGACGATCGATAGGGAGTTGTACATCCAGAACAGGCCAAGGAACACGTGGTCCCAAGCTGAAACCTGGCAGGTACCGCCACGGCCGGGGCCGTCGCAGGGGAAGCGGAAGCCCAGGTTCGCCTTGTCAGGAACGAGGCGGGAGCTCCGGCTGTACAGGACACCCTTCAGCAGGATCAACACGGTGACGTGGATCGTGAAGGCGTGGATGTGGTGGACCATGAAGTCGGCCGTTCCCAGGGGGATCGGACCGGCGGCAACCTTGCCACCCACGGCCACCACAACTCCGTTGAACACTTCGCTGACGCTGGCGAGGGCGTTAGGAGCGGTGCTGCCGGCTGCGGCGGCGTGCAGACCCTGGATCCACTGGGCGAAGACGGGCTTCAGCGCAATGGCCGAGTCACTGAACATGTCCTGGGGACGGCCCAGGGCACGCATGGTGTCGTTATGGATATAGAGGCCGAAGCTGTGGAAGCCGAGCCAGATACACACCCAGTTGAGGTGGCTGATCAGGGCATCACGGGCCTTGAGCACCCGGTCGAGCACGTTATCGACGTGCTTGACCGGGTCGTAATCGCGAATCATCGCGATGGCGGCGTGGGCGCCGGCGCCGACGATCAGGAAACCACCAATCCAGGTGTGATGGGTGAATATCGAGATCTGGGTTGGGTAATCGACGCCGATGTAGGGATACGGAGGCATCGCGTACATGTGCTGGGCCACGATGATGCTCAGCGAGCCCATCAGCGCCAAGTTCACGGCCAACTGGGCATGCCAGGAGGTGGTCATAAACTCATAAAGACCGTCGTGACCGTTAGGGGCCGGGAACAGCAGGGGATCACCCTTCTGACCCTCGAGGATCTCCTTGATGCTGTGGCCGATGCCCCAGTTCGTGCGGTACATGTGACCGGCCACGATGAAGAGCACCGCAATCGCTAAGTGGTGGTGGGCGATATCGCTCATCCAAAGGCTGCCGGTGACGGGATTAAGCCCACCTTTGAAGGTGAGGAAATCGCCGTAGGCCGCCCAGTTACCACTGAAGAATGCCGAGATGCCGGCGCCGAATCCGGGGTACAGCTGGGCAATGAGGTCCTGGTTGAGGAACTCATGGGGCAGCGGGATATCGGCCACGGAAGCGATGGTTTTTCCATTGAGAACCAGCGGCTTGCCGGCATCAATGGCATCCATCAGGGCAGTGGTGGGCAGGGACACATGGATCAGGTGACCCGTCCAGGACAGGGAGCCCAGACCAAGCAGACCGGCCAGATGGTGGTTGAGCATGGACTCAACGTTCTGGAACCACTCGAGCTTGGGAGCTGCCTTGTGGTAGTGGAAGACGCCTGCATTGAGCATCAGGCCAGCCATCACTAACGCACCGATGGCCAGAGCCAGCAGCTGGGTTTCATTGGTGATGCCCCATGCCCTCCACACATGGAAAAGACCGGAGGTGATCTGAATGCCGTGGAAGCCGGCACCCATGTCGCCATTGAGGATTTCCTGGCCGAAGATCGGCCAAACCACCTGCGCACTCGGTTTGACGTGCGTGGGGTCGCCGAGCCAGCCGGAATAGTTGGAAAAACGGGCCCCATGGAAGAAGGCGCCGCTTAACCAGATGAAAATGACGGCCAGATGGCCGAAATGGGCCGAGAAGATCTTGCGAGAAATCTCTTCAAGATCGCTCGTGTGGCTATCGAAGTCGTGAGCGTTGGCGTGGAGGTTCCAAACCCAGGTGGTGGTTTTGGGACCTTTAGCGAGGGTGCGATCGAAATGGCCGGGCTTACCGAACAGTTCGAAGGTGGCCGGGTTGTTCACCCGGTCGACCTGGGCCTTCGCCGTTTTCCCACGCTCTGGTGGGCTGATGGTCATCGAGACGTTCCTCGAGGGACGGGATCGAGGTGGAGGTCCACCCCTCCGGTTCCGGCAGGGGGCCGGACCGGTGGAGCCGCATGGGGCCGTGGACCGAAGTCCGAAGCGTCCACGGGCGCCAGCCGCGGCAGCGGGATCGACAGAAGCCGAAACCTGTTGCCATGACTGGAGCTTGGGCCCCATGGAGGGGACCGCTGGCCTAACCATAAGGGCGATGACCAAGGTTTCAGGGCCCTCAGTTACAAAGGTTCAATCCGGAGCCACACCAGTCAGGGACTGAGCTCTGGGCGGGGCTATGTATCAGCAATATGGACAACAATGCAGCGATCAGTTATTGAAAATGCGCGCCCAATCCAGCGCTGTTCTGAGCAGGACCAGGCCGCCGTAGCCAGCCGGTCACAATGGGACGACACCGTCTGCAATCACCAGGGAGATCGACTGGCATGGGGGTTGCGCCATTTCGGGCTGTGATCGGCTGGGTTCTCGTGGCCCTGCTGCTGCTGAGTTCAGGCTGCGGCCGCCTCGGCCGCCAAGCCAGCCCGAGCCAGCCAGCGGACCAGCCCCTTGCCCCCACGGCCCCGCGGGGTGCCCTTCAAGAAGTGGCGCCACCGCAGCTGGTGCAAGACCTACGCACCCGCCTGGATCGACGGGATCCCCAAGTGTTGATCCTGGCCCCCGCCGACGGCGCCCTGCTGCCGGCGGGCCCCTGGTCGTTGGAGCTCCAGGTGCAGGACTGGCCCCTGGCGGATGCCGGTCCACTTGGACTCGGGCCCCATCTGGTGGTGCAACTCGATGACGCCCCCCCCCTGCGCATCAGCGACGCCACCGCCGCAAGGCATCTAGCGATGCCCCCCCTCAATCCAGGCAGCCATCGCCTCACCGTTTACGCCGCCAGGCCCTGGGGAGAAGTGGTGAAGTCCCCGGGCGCCAGCCGCCAGATCCGCCTCGATCGGGTGGCCGCCAACCCCCAGCAGGTGCCTGCTCCAGGCTCGCCCCAATTGCTGGCGGCCCCGGCCAGCCCAGGCCCCAGCCAGGAACCCGTGCTGATTGACTGGCTTCTGATCGATGCTCCCCTCCAACATCTCAGGGACGACGACGGCCGTTGGCGAGTGCGGGTGAGCGTTAACGGCGACAGTTTCTTGGTTGATCGCCAGACCCCCCTCTGGCTGCAGGGTTTCCACGGCGGCAGCAATGCCGTGCAGCTGGAGCTACTTGATGGCCGGGGTGAACCGCTCAATCCGCCCTTCAACAGCCTGATGGAGGAAGTGGTGATCCAAGCGGGTCCCGCTGCCGCCTGGCAGCGCCCCAGCCTCACGGCCCTGGAGCAGGCCCAACTCCTAGGCGAAGCGCCCCTGCCGCCCGAGCCCCGGCCTGCCCCCAGCCCAGCCCCCCCAGAAAAGGACCAGGAACAGGGTCTAGATCAGCCAAACAGCCGTTCCAGCGATCCGCCAGTTCCGCCAGCAACGCAACCAGCCCCTGACGTCCCCACCGGGGCCAAGGGGCTGCAAACAGACCAGTCCGCCGGCGTTTCCAGCGAGGGCCTCTCCGCGCCGGGCCAAGGGACCCAGCTAGAAACCCTGGCCCCCTCCCAAGCCGCTGCCACGGTTGAAAACAATCGGGCCCCAGAGCCTGCCCCGGTGGAGCTTGCCCCACCAGCGGTCGGACTGGACAGCATCAAGGCCCCCCAAGAGCCAGCAAGCCCTGGGCCACCTAAGACTGCTGCCCCTGGACTCCCGGCCCAAACCCCAACGTCAGCGACACCGACAACACCAGCGAACGGTGGCGCGGAGACGCCAATAGGGCCACCACCCCGCGGCGGCAGCCTCCCCCAGGCCGGCACGGCCCCACCCCCGCCCCCAGAACGCCTCAGCCCCAGCACCAGCCTCAGCGGCCGGGCCCGCGACCAGGTGGCTGCCGATGGCTCCTTGCTCAAACCCCGGCCCGAGGGCCCCCTGGCCAGGCTGCGCCAACGGTTTCAACCATGACCGCCCAAGCCTTGCGCTGGGGATTTGGCCTCGGCCCTTCCAGTTTTCCCCTGTTGCAGCGGCTACTGCAGGCCGGTCTCATCGACCGCCTGGTGCTGCCGCCCCAAAGCATCGAGGCCGAACCATCCCAACAGCTGGTCAGCTTCGGGGGGCCTGACACGGAAGGAGTCAGCGGCGATCCCGACTGGCACCGGGCCACGGCTGCCGAACTGCTCGCCTCCGAATGGGAGCGCAGCAGCGCCTTTGTGGCGATCGGCGCCTGCGGCGCCATCACCCGGCTGATCGCGCCCCACCTCAAGGCCAAAGCCAAAGACCCCGCCGTGGTGGTGCTCGATCCCCTCGGCCGCTATGCCATCCCCCTGCTCGGCGGCCATGGCGCCGGGGCGGAGCAGCTCAGCCTGGCGATCGCCGCCCTGCTGGAGGGGCAGGCCGTATTAACGGGCAGTAGCAGTGGCCAGGGGCGCCTGGCCCTGGACAGCTTCGGCCGCCGTTGGGGCTGGCGCCGCGGCAGCGGCGACTGGGACTCCCTAATGAAATCCGTGGCTCGGGGCGGCCCGATCCAAGTCCATCAGCCCAGCGGCACCGAGCGCTGGCAGGGGCTCGACGGGGCCACCGCCCTGCTCGAGCCCGGGCGCTCCGCGGGCTTGCCCCTGGTGATTAGCGCCGAGCGGGGCGAGGGCTGCCGCTGGCACCCGCCATGCCTCTGGCTCGGGATCGGTTGTGAGCGAGGCACCAGCTTGGGCCTGTTGGAGCGCCTGATCGACACCAGTTTGAGCGAACTTGGGCTTGCCCCCGAGGCCGTAGCAGGCCTGGCCAGCGCCGACCGCAAAGCCGACGAACCAGCCCTGCTGCAGCTGGCCACGCGCAGGGGCTGGCCCCTGCGGTGCTTTGACGCCGCCAAGTTGGCGGCCGTGACGGTGCCCAATCCCTCCGAGGCCGTGGCCCGGGAACTGGGCACGGCCAGCGTGGCCGAGGCGGCAGCCCTGCTTGCCGCCGGTCCAGGGCCCCAGCTCAAGCTCGAGAAACGAATCGAAAGGGCCCGCGGCGGCGAACAGGGCGCAGCCACCCTGGCAATCGCCCAAACCGCCAGCCAATGGGCCCCGGGCCAGGGCCAGCTCCATCTGGTCGGCAGTGGGCCGGGCAGCCTGGACCTGCTCACCGCCGATGCCCGCCGGGCCCTCGCCGAAAGCACGGTCTGGGTGGGCTATGGCCTGTATCTAGACCTGCTCGAACCCCTGCGCCGTCCCGACCAACTCCGCAGCGACGGCAAACTCACCCTGGAACGCGAGCGCTGCGCCGAAGCCCTAGAGCTGGCCTGCCAGGGCCTGACTGTCGCCCTGGTCTCCTCCGGCGACAGTGGCATCTATGGCATGGCCGGCCTGGCCCTAGAGCAATGGCTGGCCTTGGAGCCGGGGGATCGGCCTGGATTCACGGTGCATCCAGGCATTTCGGCCCTGCAATTGGCCGCCGCCCGGGCCGGGGCGCCCCTGATGCATGACTTCTGCACGGTCAGCCTCAGCGACCGGCTCACCCCCTGGCCGGTGATCGAAAAACGGCTAAAGGCTGCGGCAGCAGGCGATTTTGTGGTGGCCCTCTACAACCCCCGCTCCCTCGGCCGCGACTGGCAACTGGGCCGGGCCCGGGAGCTGTTGCTCGAGCACCGGCCTGGCAGCACACCGGTTCTGTTGGCCCGCCAACTGGGCCGGGCCGAAGAAGCGCTGGGCCTGCATACCCTGGCCGATCTGCCGATCGAGGCCGTGGACATGCTCACCCTGGTGCTGATCGGCAACAGCACGAGCCGGGTTGAGGCCGGCCGCATGGTGACCCCCAGGGGCTACCCGGGGGCGGAGCTGGCCACTGAATAATCAATCGGGATGACAGGATTCGAACCTGCGGCCCCTTCGTCCCGAACGAAGTGCGCTACCAAGCTGCGCCACATCCCGATGGGGGGAGTGTAGGAGATCGCCCTGGCCGAAGGCCCTTCCTAAAGTCGGTCCATCCCAACCGCCGCAGCGCCGCCCCTTGCAGAAACCCGACTGGTTGCGCGTAAAGGCCCCCCAGCGGGAACGGATCGGCGTCGTGGCCGACCTGCTGCTGGACCTGAAGCTAAATACGGTCTGCCAGGAGGCCAGCTGCCCCAACATCGGCGAATGCTTTGCCGGCGGCACCGCCACCTTTTTGATCATGGGGCCGGGCTGCACCCGCGCCTGCCCCTACTGCGACATCGACTTCGACAAGAGCGTGCGGGCCCTCGATCCCAGCGAGCCGGTGCGGCTCGGGGAGGCCGTGGCGCGCCTGGGCCTCAAGCATGTGGTGATCACCTCGGTGAATCGGGACGACCTGGCCGATGGCGGCGCCAGCCAGTTCGTCGCCTGCATCGAGCAGGTGCGCCAGCGCTCACCTTTCACCACGATTGAGCTGCTGATCCCCGATTTCTGCGGCAACTGGCAGGCCCTCGCCACGGTGATGGCAGCAGCTCCCAATGTGCTCAACCACAACATCGAAACCGTGCCCCGGCTCTACCGCTTGGCCCGGCCCCAGGGGATCTACGGCCGCTCCCTCGAGCTGCTGCAACGGGTCCACGACGGCTGGCCCCGCACCTACACCAAATCGGGCCTGATGACAGGTCTAGGCGAAAGCGACGCCGAGGTGCTGGAGGTGCTGGGCGACCTACGCCGCCACGCCGTCGACATCGTCACGATCGGCCAATACCTCTCGCCGGGGCCCAAACACCTGCCCGTCGATCGCTTCGTCAGTCCAGAGCAATTTGAGAGCTTCCGCCAGCACGGCGAAACCGAGCTGGGGTTCCTGCAGGTGGTGAGCAGCCCGCTCACCCGCAGTAGCTACCACGCTGGCGAGGTGCAGCGCCTGATGCAACAGCACCCTCGCTGAACCTCGCCCAGGGTCCAGGCAAAAGCACCTGATCAAGCAACCCCCAAGCAGGCGAATCCAATCAGGCCGTAACCGCAGCCCTCTCGGCCAGGCCCATGGCGGCCTTCTCACTGGGGGGCACCAAGACCTTGAAGCGGGTTTTCCAGTGGCCCCAATCGGCCAGCAGGCTCGCGGCACGATCACTACCAGTGGTCTCCAAGTGGGCCTCCAAAAGGGGCTTAAGCAGGGCCTCCTGTTCAGGGGTGGTGAGATCGCACAGGGTCACGGTTTCCGGGTTGAGGCGCTCGACCAGGCCGCCGTCCCCATCGAGCAGGAAGGCCACACCGCCAGTCATGCCGGCCGCCACGTTGCGGCCAGTGGAGCCAAGCACCACCACCACACCGCCGGTCATGTACTCGCAGCAATGGTCACCAGCGCCCTCCACCACGGTGCGTACGCCGCTGTTGCGCACGGCAAAGCGTTCGCCGGCCCGGCCTAGGGCAAACAGCTCGCCTCCGGTAGCGCCGTAGAGGCAGGTGTTGCCCAGGATCACCTGGCTGCCAGGATCCTGCACACCCGGGGGCGGCACCACCGTGAGGCGGCCGCCATTCATGCCCTTACCCACGTAGTCGTTGGCCTCTCCGACCAGCTTCACCTGCATGCCCTGGAGCAGGAAGGCGCCAAAGCTCTGGCCGGCGGCCCCGTGGTAATTGAGCGCCAACTGACCAGAGAAGCCCTTGTTGCCATGGCGGGCGGCGATCTCACCGGCCAGGCGAGCGCCAACGCTGCGGTCGGTGTTAACGATTGCCAGGTTGCGCTCCAGACGGCCATGGCCCTCGATGGCGGCCAGCACCTCCGGATCGGCGAGCAGCTGGTCTTCCAGCACCGGGCCATTGCCATGGGCCGTGGGGCTGTGGTTGAGCCAGGCGCGGCCTTCGGCCTGGGGAATGGGATCAAGCAGGCAGGAGAGATCGAGGGCGCTGGTCTTGGCCAGGGCCACCGAACGGGGCTGCAAAAGCTCGCTGCGGCCGATCAGGTCTTCGAGCCGGGCCACGCCAAGCACGCTCAGCAACTGGCGCACTTCTTCGGCCACAAAAAGGAAGAAATTGACCACATGTTCCGGCAGACCCGTGAAGCGATTGCGTAGGGCTTCTTTCTGGGTTGCCACCCCCACGGGGCAGTTATTGGTATGACAAACCCGGGCCATGATGCAGCCCTCGGCAATCATCGCCACCGAGCCAAAACCGTATTCCTCGGCGCCCAGCAGGGCTGCAATCACCACATCCCAGCCGGTCTTGAGGCCACCATCGGCCCGCAACAGCACCCGATCACGCAGGCCGTTCTCCAGCAGGCTGCGGTGCACCTCGGTGAGGCCCAGCTCCCAGGGACTGCCGGCGTGCTTAATCGAACTCAGTGGCGAGGCGCCAGTGCCACCGTCATGGCCGGAAATCTGGATCACATCGGCATTGGCCTTGGCCACACCGGCGGCGATCGTGCCAATGCCAATCTCGGCCACCAGTTTCACCGACACCTGGGCGGCGGGATGGACCTGGTGCAGGTCATGGATCAGCTGGGCCAGGTCCTCAATGGAATAGATGTCGTGGTGAGGCGGCGGTGAGATCAGGGCCACGCCCGCCTTGCTGTTACGCAGCCAGGCGATGTACCCATCCACCTTGGGGCCGGGCAGCTGGCCGCCTTCGCCCGGTTTGGCGCCCTGGGCCACCTTGATTTCCAGCTGGCGGCCGCTGCGGAGGTATTCGGGGGTGACGCCAAAACGACCCGAGGCGATCTGCTTAATGGCGGAGCAGGCCGTATCGCCGTTGCGCAGCCCCTTGAGGCCGGGCAGGGTGGCGGAGCGACCCTCGCCATCCACATCGGTGAGGGGAAGGAAACGGGCCGGGTCTTCGCCGCCCTCGCCGCTGTTGCTCTTGCCGCCAATCCGGTTCATGGCGATCGCCAGCACTTCATGGGCCTCGCGCGAGAGGGCGCCCAAACTCATGCCGCCGGTGCAGAAGCGGGCACAGATGCTCTCAATGCTCTCCACCTGATCGATCGGCAGGGGCACCGCCGCCGGGGTGAGCTGCAGCAAGTCCCGCAGGGCCGTCACCGGCCTGTTCTCAAGCAGGGTTTGGTAGGTAGAGAAGTGGTCGTAGCCCGGGCCGGCCTTGACGGCGGCGTGGAGGGCCTTGGCCATCTCCGGGCTGTTGAGGTGGTATTCGCCGCCGGTGCGGTATTGCACAAAGCCCATGAACTCGAGCTTGGTGCGATTGAGTTCCGGATAGGCCTTGGCGTGGAAGGCCAAGGTTTCACTGGCCAGATCCCTGAGGCTGAGGCCGGCCACCCGGCTGGTGGTGCCGCTGAAGGCCAGGGCGACCAGGTCGGCGCCGATGCCGATCGCCTCAAAGATCTGGGCGCCGTGGTAACTCGCCAGTAAGGAGATCCCAATCTTGGAGAGGATCTTGCGGAGGCCGTCTTCCAGGGCCTTGCGCACATTGGCCTGGGCCTGGTCGGCCGTGAGGGCAGGCAGTTTGCCGCGCTCGATCAAGGACTGCACCTTGGGCTGGGCCAGCCAGTGGCGGGTGGTTTCCCAGGTGAGCCAGGGGCACACGGCACTGGCGCCGTAACCGATCAGGCAGGCCAGGTGGTGGGTGCTCCAGCACTGGGCCGTGTCCACCACCAGGGAGGCCTTGAGGCGCAGGCCCAGGTTGAGCAGGTGGTGATGCACCGCCCCCACCGCCAGCAGGGGCGGGATCATGGTGGTGGTGGCATCGATGCTGGCGGGCTGGCCGCCCTGGCCCCGGCGATCCGACAAAAGCACGATGGCGCTGCCGGAACGCACGGCCGCCTCGGCCTCCTGGCGCAGCCGCTCCACGGCCTGCTCCAGACCGGCAGGCCCCGCGAGAACCGGGAACAGGGTCGACAACCATGTGACCGCCAGGCCCTGGTCGCCAATGGTCTGAAGTTCGGCCTCATTCAGCACCGGGGAGTCCAGGTGCACCACACCGGCGGCGGCTGGCACCGGGCTCAGGGCCGAACCCCGCTGGCCCAGGTGCATCTCCAGGCTCATCACCAGCTTTTCGCGCAGGGGGTCGATCGGCGGGTTGGTGACCTGGGCGAAGCGTTGCTTGAAGTAGTCGTAGAGGAGGTGGGGTTTGGCGGAGAGCACCGCTAGGGGGATGTCATCTCCCATGCAATAGGTCGGTTCCTTGGCGGCCCCCGCCATGTCGTCGATCACCAATTCCATGTCCTCGGCGGTGAAGCCGAAGGCGGTTTGCTGGCGTAGCAGGTCCAGTTCGCCGAGTTGGCGCTCCTGCAGCCAGGGCTGGGGGTCCAGCTGGCGCCGGTGTTCGGCGAGCCAGGCGCCATAGGGATGGCGGGCGGCCGCCTCGGCCTTCACCTCCCAGTTGCGCAGTAGCCGGCCCTGCTCCAGGTCCACCGCCAGCATCTGGCCGGGGCCGAGGCGCCCCTTTTCAATGATTTTGCTCTCATCGAGGTCCACCACCCCGGTTTCGGAGCCCATCACCACGTAGCCGTCGCTGGTGATGCAGTAGCGGGCGGGCCGCAGGCCGTTGCGATCGAGGGTGGCGCCCACGCTGCGGCCATCGCTGAACACCAGCAGGGCCGGTCCATCCCAGGGCTCCTGCAGGCAGGCGTTGTACTCATAAAACGCCTGGATTTCGGGGCGGCTTTCGAGTTCGGGTTGCTGGCGAAAAGCCTCCGGCACCAGGGTCATCAAGCTGTCGGTGACGGGCCGGCCGCTGCGCACCATCAACTCGAGGGTGGCATCGAGGTTGGCCGAATCGCTGAAGGCCGGATTCACCACCGGCGTGAGGTCACTGGCCGCCTCACCCCAGACCGCATCGAGGTTGGCTTCGGCCGCCCGGGCCCAGTTGAGGTTGCCGAGCAGGGTGTTGATCTCGCCGTTGTGGCCCAGCAGCCGCATCGGCTGGGCCAGGGGCCAACGGGGCAGGGTGTTGGTGCTGAAGCGGCGGTGGTAAACGGCGAAGGTGACAGCGAAACGGGGATCGCGCAGGTCGCCGTAGAAGGCGGCCAGCACCTGGGACCGCACCATCGCCTTGTACACAAGGGTGCGGCTGCTCAGGGAGGCGAAATAGAGGTCGATGGAGCCGGCTCCCCAGGCCTCCCGGGCCCGGTCACCGACCCGGCGCCGCAGCCGGAACAGCAGGGCTTCCAAGGCGTCACCCTCAGGGGCCGACCCACCTGGGGCTGGACCGATCAACCACTGCTCAATCGCCGGGGCCGTCTGCCGGGCCATGGGGCCGAGCACCGAGACATCCAAGGGCACCTGGCGCCAACCGAGGCTGACCAAGCCCAAATGGGCCGCTTCCGCGTCACAGAACTGGCGAGCCTGCACGCGTCGGCCCGAATCGGCGGGCAGGAACACCATGCCCAGGCCCCGGGCGCTGCCGCGGCTGGCCTGGGCCTGGGGCCACACCGACTCCAGATAGGCCCAGGGAATGCCGCAGAGGATGCCGGCACCATCACCAGAATCGCCGTCGCCACCGCAGCCGCCGCGGTGCTCCATGCAATCGAGCGCCCGTAGGGCCTGGGCCAGGACCCAATGGCTTGGCTCTCCCTGCAGATGGGCAAGAAACCCCACCCCGCAGGCGTCCTTCTCGCCAGCCACGGCGGCAGGGGCCGGGCTATCGCGATGGGGCCATTGGGGACGGGAAGAAAGCGCCATAGCCAGGCAACAACCTGCGAAGGGGCGAGCCTTCTTTGGGTGAAGACCACCCGCAGAACACCCGCATTAAGAGCTCCGAATCTTAGGCAGCTGATCGCCGTAAAACCGTCCCTGGCGCAGGGCGCCTGGACAACCGACTTAGCGTGCGGGCATCTCCCTGGAGCGCCCTTGGCAGCCCTGCTTTCCCTGCTGCGGCTCCTGCCCATGGCACCCCTGCTCGCCGCCCTGCCCAGCCCACCGCCGCCCCTGCCGCCGGCCCCCTTCAACGCGCCGCAGCCCAGCCCAAGTCAGGAGGGGACCCGGACACCCAGGCTGGGCACCAGCCTCCAGGGGGGGCTGATCGAGATCCACAACCAGCGCCAGACGGCCCGCTGGCTGTGGAGTCCCGCCGGCCCGGGCCAGGCCCAGGCCGAGCTTTGGTTGCCCCTGGAGGTGCTCCAGGGGCAACTGGGCATGACCAGCCAATCGCGGCCGGATGGCAGTGTGAAGTTGGAATGGTTCGGCACAAGCCTGGAGCTGCCCGCCACTAGCTTGCGCAGCCTCGAAGATGAGGTAGCCCTGCCGGTGGGGAGGCTGCTCCAGGCCGCCGGTGCCCGGCTGACGCCCCAGGGAAGCCTCTTGCGGATTGAGATGGCCCCGGTCCCCCTACTGGCCGTGCGCTCCCGCGAGTTGGGCAGCGGCCGACGCGTGGTGCTCGACCTGGGAGCGGCAGCCCTTCTCTACCGGAATGAACGCCAGCTGATTCTTGGCGTCAGCAGCAGTGCCGACCAACGGCTGAGCCTGGCAGCCCTGGGCTTCAAGGCCCAACAGGCGCCTGACGGCCTGCGCCTCACCGCGCCCAGTGACACCCCCCCCCACCTGCTCACCCTCGGGGGGCCAGCCCGGCTGGTACTGGATTTTGGCGAGGGCGGCATCGCCCCCAACCCCAGCGCCGATGCCAGTCCTGGCGGCAGTGGCCCGACGCTGTCGACCGTCGATCCACGGCTGCAGGCCCTGATCGGCCGTGGCATCGAGCTGGAGCGCAGCGTCAGCCAGGTGGATGGCGTGTCGCTGCTGATCAACAGCGTGCGCTTCGATCCCCGCCTCACCCCCCTCGATCTGCGCCCCCTAACCCGGGCCGATGGCATGGAGGGACTCAGCACCCTGTCCCAACTGGCCCAGGGGGAACAGGCCCTGATCGCCATTAATGGCGGTTATTTCAACCGGATCAAACGGCTCCCCCTGGGCGCCCTGCGCGATGGCGGTACCTGGCTCTCGGGCCCAATCCTCAACCGGGGCGCCGTGGGATGGGGTGCCAGTGGGCTGCCCCAGTTCGGCCGCCTGGCCCTACGGGAATGGATCAGCGATGGCCAGGGCCAGCGCCTGCCCGTGCTCCACCTCAACAGCGGCTACGTGCAGCGGGGCCTCAGCCGCTACACCTCCAGTTGGGGCCGCACCTATCGCGCCCTCAGCGATGGCGAGAGCGGCTTGCTGCTGCAGGACAACCGGGTGATCCAGCAGCTAGGCAGTGAGGCCATGGCCGCGGGGATCCCCCTCGATCCAGGCACCATGTTGCTGGTGGCCCGCGGCGACAGCCAGCTCCCTTGGGGCCCCGGCAGCCTGCTCAACCTCTCCAGCCAGCCGAGCAACCCCCTGGGCCTGCAGCCCTTCGTGATCGGTGGTGGGCCGCTGCTGCTCCAGGACGGCCAGCTGGTGCTCAATGGCGCCAGCGAAGGCTTCAGCCCTGGCTTCCTCTCCCAGGGGGCGCCCCGCACCGTGATCGGCAGCGATGGCCACAAGCTCTGGCTGGTGACGATCCAGGGGGTCGGCAACCTGGGCCCGACCCTGTTACAAACGGCCGAGGCCCTGCAGCGCCTCGGCCTGCGCGATGCCCTTAACCTCGATGGCGGTAGTTCCACCTCCCTAGTGCTGGGGGGAGTGCAAACCGTGAAGGGCCGGGGCGTGGTGGCGTCGGTGCATAACGGTCTGGGCCTTATCCCCAGGGCCGATAGCCCCCTGGCCAGCCCCTGACAAACTGGAACCCGTTTCCCCCTCGCCATGCCCAAGGGCCACAGCCTGCGCCTAACCGCCGCCGCCGCCGCCGAGCTGGGACGGCAGGCGGCCGTCGCCGGCACCCCCGGGGTGATGCACATCGACTTGATTGATGGCAGCTGCGAGCGCTGGGTGATCCGCATCAGGCCCGGACATTTGGCTGGTGTGGCCATGGCCCGGGCCGATGGCATCACCCTCTATGCCCCCCCCGACCAGAGCCAGCGGTTGTCAGGCCTAAGCCTGGACTACAAGGGCGACCTCAGTGGCGGCGGCTTCCTGATCCGGGCCAGTGGCCAGGTGCGCTGCTGCGCCTGCGGCGCCTCCTTTAGCCCGATCTCCTGATCAGGACGGTGACCGCGTAAGGTGGCGGATTGTCGAATGTGGTCGGACTTCCGGCCCTAACCTCCGGCCCTCGATGCCCACGATTCAGCAGCTGATCCGCACCGAGCGGCAGCGCCTCACCCGCAAAACCAAGTCCCCGGCCCTGCGCGCCTGCCCAGAGCGCCGCGGCGTGTGCACCCGCGTGTACACCTCCACTCCCAAGAAGCCCAACTCGGCCCTGCGCAAGGTTGCCCGGGTTCGGCTGACCTCCGGCTTTGAGGTCACCGCCTACATCCCCGGCATTGGCCACAACCTGCAGGAGCACTCCGTGGTCCTGATCCGGGGCGGTCGTGTCAAGGATCTTCCTGGGGTGCGCTACCACATCATTCGCGGCACCCTCGACACCGCGGGCGTCAAGGATCGGCGCCAATCCCGCTCCAAGTACGGCGCCAAGACTCCCAAGTCCTGATCTCCCCCTGTTTTCTCCCCGTCCCTGACGTCCACCCTCCTGGTTTATGTCCCGCCGCAACGCCGCTGAGAAGCGCCCGGTTCTTCCCGATCCCCAATTCAATAGCCGTCTGGCCTCGATGATTGTGGCCCGGTTGATGAAGCATGGCAAGAAATCCACGGCGCAACGGATCCTGTCCGACGCCTTCAGCCTGATCAACGAGCGCACCGGCTCCGATCCCCTCGAGCTGTTTGAAACTGCCGTCCGCAACGCCACTCCCTTGGTGGAAGTGCGGGCCCGCCGGGTCGGCGGCGCCACTTACCAGGTGCCGATGGAAGTGCGCCAGGAACGGGGCACCGCCATGGCCCTGCGCTGGCTGGTGAATTTCTCCCGGTCCCGCAACGGCCGCAGCATGTCCCAGAAGCTGGCCGGTGAGCTGATGGATGCCGCCAATGAGGCCGGCAGCGCCGTGCGCAAGCGCGAAGAGACCCACAAGATGGCCGAAGCCAACAAGGCTTTCGCCCATTACCGCTACTAAGACATCTGCCGGCCGCTTGGCGGGGCCCACCAGAGCCCGCCAAAGCCGACCTGTAGAGTCGCTTTCGTTTTTTCAAGACAAAACCTTCGGAGATTTTCCCCGTGGCCCGCGCCTATCCCCTGGAACGAGTCAGAAATATTGGGATTGCGGCCCATATTGACGCTGGCAAAACCACAACCACTGAACGGATCCTGTTTTATTCCGGGGTCGTTCACAAGATGGGCGAGGTCCATGACGGCGGCGCCGTCACCGACTGGATGGCCCAAGAACGGGAACGCGGCATCACGATCACAGCGGCTGCCATTTCCACCAGTTGGAAAGACCACCGCATCAACATCATCGATACGCCTGGACACGTCGACTTCACCATTGAAGTGGAGCGTTCGATGCGGGTGCTCGATGGTGTGATTGCCGTCTTCTGCGCCGTTGGTGGTGTACAACCCCAGTCGGAAACTGTGTGGCGGCAAGCCGACCGCTACAAAGTGCCACGGATGGTGTTCGTCAACAAGATGGACCGCACCGGCGCCGACTTCCTCAAGGTCAATGCCCAAATTAAGGACCGCCTGCGGGCTAACGCGGCTCCGATCCAACTGCCGATCGGCGCCGAGGGAGAACTGATTGGCATCGTCGATCTGGTGAAAAACCGGGCCTTCATCTACAAAGATGAACTAGGCAAGGACATCGAAGAAGTCGATATCCCAGAATCGATGGTGGCCGAAGCGGCTCAGTGGCGCGCCAAGCTGATGGAAAGCGTTGCCGAAACAGACGAAGAACTCGTCGAAGCCTTCCTCGAAAACGGCGAACTTACTGAGGCCCAACTGCGCGTTGGCATTCGCACCGCTGTGCTTAAGCACGGCCTGGTGCCGATCCTCTGCGGTTCCGCCTTTAAGAACAAGGGCGTGCAACTGCTGCTCGATGCGGTGGTGGATTACCTGCCTGCCCCCAATGACGTGCCACCGATCCAGGGCTTGCTGGCCGACGGCACTGAGGCCCTGCGCCCCTCTGAGGACAGCGCCCCCTTCAGCGCCCTGGCCTTCAAGGTGATGGCCGATCCCTTCGGCAAGCTCACCTTTATCCGCATGTATTCAGGCGTGCTGCAAAAAGGCAGCTATGTCTTGAACTCCACCAAGGATAAAAAAGAACGCATCTCCCGTCTAATCCTTCTCAAAGCGGACGAGCGCGAAGAGGTTGACGAGCTGCGGGCTGGTGATCTGGGCGCCGTGCTCGGCCTCAAGGACACCACCACCGGCGACACCCTCTGTGTTGACTCCGACCCGATCATCCTGGAATCCCTGTTCATCCCTGAACCTGTGATTTCGGTGGCTGTCGAGCCGAAGACCAAGGGCGACATGGAGAAGCTGGGCAAGGCCCTGCAATCCCTCTCCGAAGAAGATCCCACCTTCCGGGTTCGCACCGATCCGGAAACCAACCAGACCGTGATTGCCGGCATGGGCGAGCTCCACCTGGAAATCCTGGTGGACCGCATGATGCGCGAATTCAAGGTGGAGGCCAACATTGGTGCTCCCCAGGTGTCCTACCGGGAAACCATTCGCGGCAAGGCCAAGGGCGAAGGCAAATTTGCCCGCCAAACCGGTGGCAAGGGCCAATACGGCCATGTAGTAATCGAAATGGAGCCCGGCGAGCCTGGCACCGGCTTCGAATTCGTCAACAAGATTGTTGGCGGCATCGTGCCTAAGGAATACATCGGACCGGCCGAGGCCGGCATGAAGGAAACTTGCCAATCCGGCGTGATTGCTGGTTTCCCGATGATCGATATTCGGGTCAGCATGGTGGACGGGTCGTACCATGACGTTGACTCCTCGGAGATGGCGTTTAAGATTGCCGGCTCCATGGCCTTCAAGGACGGCGTCAAGAAGTGCAACCCCGTACTGCTTGAGCCGATGATGAAGGTGGAGGTGGAGGTTCCTGAGGATTACCTCGGTTCCGTCATCGGAGACCTGTCCTCCCGCCGCGGCCAAGTCGAGGGTCAATCCGTCGACGATGGCCTGTCGAAAGTCCAGTGCAAGGTACCCTTGGCTGAGATGTTCGGCTACGCCACCCAGCTCCGATCCATGACCCAGGGTCGGGGTATTTTCTCGATGGAGTTCAGCCACTACGAGGAAGTTCCTCGTAACGTTGCTGAAGCCATCATTTCCAAGAATCAGGGCAATTCCTGATCTTTCCCCAACCCAAACCAACCCCCCCGATTCTTTCCTTCCATGGCACGCGAGAAGTTCGAGAGGAACAAACCTCACGTCAACATCGGCACCATCGGCCACGTTGACCACGGCAAAACCACCCTTACCGCCGCCATCACCAACGTGTTGGCGTCCCAAGGCATGGCAAAAGCCCAGGCCTACGACGAAATCGATGGTGCTCCCGAAGAGAAAGAGCGGGGCATCACGATCAACACGGCCCACGTTGAGTACGAGACGACCAATCGTCACTACGCCCACGTGGACTGCCCGGGTCACGCCGACTACGTCAAAAACATGATCACCGGTGCCGCCCAGATGGACGGCGCCATTCTCGTGGTGGCCGCCACCGACGGCCCCATGGCCCAGACCAAGGAGCACATCCTGCTGGCCAAGCAGGTGGGCGTGCCCTCCCTGGTGGTGTTCCTGAATAAAAAGGACATGGTCGACGATGAGGACATCCTCGAGTTGGTCGAAATGGAAATGCGTGAGCTGCTCAGCAAATACGATTTCCCGGGCGATGACATCCCCGTAATCTCCGGCTCGGCCCTCAGGGCCCTCGAGTACATCCAGTCCGGCAAGAAAGCCGTGCGTGGTGAAGACGAATGGATCGATAAGATCCTCGACTTGATGGATGCGGTCGACGTTTCGATCCCCGAACCTGAGCGCGAGATCGACAAGCCCTTCCTCATGGCTATCGAAGACGTGTTCTCGATCACCGGTCGCGGCACTGTGGCCACCGGCCGGATCGAGCGTGGCAAGGTGAAGGTGGGCGAAACGGTTCAAATCGTGGGTATCCGCGACACCCGCGAAACCACAGTCACCGGCGTCGAAATGTTCCGCAAGCTGCTCGATGAGGGCATGGCTGGCGACAACGTTGGCCTGCTGCTGCGCGGTATCCAGAAGGAGGACATCGAACGGGGTATGGTGCTCGTGAAGCCCAACTCCATCAAGCCCCACTCCAAGTTCGAAGGCGAAATCTATGTGCTCAAGAAGGAGGAAGGCGGCCGCCACACTCCTTTCTTCGCCGGCTACCGCCCCCAGTTCTACATCCGTACCACGGATGTGACCGGCCAGATCACCGCCTTCACCTCTTCCGACGGCACAAACGTCGAGATGGTGATGCCCGGTGACAACATCACGATGACCGGCGAGCTGATCTGCCCGGTGGCCATCGAGCAGGGTATGCGCTTCGCCATCCGCGAAGGCGGCCGCACCATCGGTGCCGGCGTAGTCTCCAAGATCCTGGATTGAGTCTGATCTAGCCGCCCGCGCGCTGATCTAACTTTCCGTGTTGGGGCCCATCGCCTCAACACGGATCTTCCTCAAGTTCACTCGTACCTCGACAACCCAAGCCGATAGCTGTCCTGCGCCACGGGTGCAGCCAAACTATCCTCCCGCTCCCTTCTGAAGTCCTCCCATGTCCAGCTCCATCCCCCAGCAGAAGATCCGCATTCGCCTGAAGGCATTTGATCGCCGCATGCTGGATCTGTCCTGCGAAAAAATCATCGAAACTGCAGATCACACCGCTGCCACGGCCATCGGTCCGATTCCCTTGCCCACCAAGCGCAAGATCTACTGCGTGCTGCGCTCGCCCCACGTTGACAAGGATTCCCGCGAGCACTTCGAAACCCGCACCCACCGTCGCATCATCGACATCTATAGCCCCACGGCAAAAACCATCGATGCCCTGATGAAGCTGGATCTGCCCAGTGGCGTCGATATTGAAGTCAAGCTCTGAGGCCGATTACAGGCTATTGACAAAACTCCAGGCTGGCTCTTTAGAGCCAGCTTTTTTGTTGACAAGACATTGCGGTCTTGGGCTAATCCCCTGGCAGGCCCTGAATCCGAGTCTGAAGAGATCAGTAGACCTGCTGGTTGTTAACGCCGCTGGGCGGGAGCTGGGGATCGGGCCAACTGACGCCGCCAGCAGCCCGATGACTGGATGATCTTCCTAGGATCCCACCAAGCAATTTCCGCCATCCGTGGCGCTGCTTCATCCACCTCTTCCACCCCAGGTTGCCACCGTGACCCATCTGGCCGTGAGGGAACTGCCACTCTTCCCCCTGCCGGATGTGGTGCTGTTCCCCCAGGAAGTCCTGCCCCTGCATATCTTTGAGCCGCGCTATCGCATGATGCTGCGCTCCGTGCTGGAAACGGACCGGCGCTTTGGTGTGGTGCGCTGGGATCCCCAGAGCAAAACGATGGCGACAGTGGGCTGCTGCGCCGAAATCCTGCAGTGCCAGAGCCAGGACGATGACCGCAGCAACATCGTCACCCTGGGGCAGCAGCGGTTCCGGGTGCTTGAAGTAGTGCGGGAAGCCCCCTTCCGGGTCGCCATGGTCAGCTGGATCGAAGACGAAAGCGCCGACAGCCTCCAGCTGCTCACCGATCTCGCCGCCGATGTGACCAAGGCCCTCAAAGATGTGGTCGATCTGACCGGCAAATTGGTGGGCAAACCCACCTCCCTACCCAGCGACCTGCCCGACCTGCCGCGGGAGCTCTCCTTTTGGATCGGCTCCCACCTCGGCGGTCCCGTAGCTGACCAGCAGCAGGCCCTACTGGAGATCACCGACACCGGCGAACGCCTACGGCTCGAATACGACCTGCTCGACCAGACCCGGCGCCAACTGGCCGCTCGCACCGTGCTCAAGGACACTTTTCAACAGTTTGGTGAGCAGGGCCAAGGCCCAACCAGGGACGAGCTCGCCAACGACCTCGGAGAAGACCTCAGTGACGAACTCATTGACGACCTCAATGACGAACTCGGTGACGGCCGGGGCGATGGGGTTGGCGCCGATGAGGACTGGAACCGCTGAGTCCACTCCGTTTCGCTGCTCGACCGGCTCCTAGTTCCCCTACCCATGCCCGCCTTACCCCTCGCCCCCTGGCTGCTAATCGCTGGCCTGCTCTTGGTTCTGGGGCTGGCCTTGCGGCTGTGGCAACGGCGCGATCGCCATTTCGTTAGCAGCGCCACCGTGGCCGAGGCCTACGACCGCTGGACCGCCGATCGGCTGTTAGAGCGGCTTTGGGGCGACCATGTGCACCTCGGCTATTACTTGCCGTCCAGGGGTCGGGCCGTCGCGGCCGTCGATTTCCGCCAGGCCAAGGTGGACTTTGTCCATGCCCTGGTGCGCTGGAGTGGCCTCGACCAGCTGCCCCCCGGCAGCAAGGTGCTCGATGTGGGCTGCGGCATTGGCGGCAGTGCCCGAATCCTGGCCCGGGACTATGGCCTCGATGTGCTGGGCATCAGCATCAGCCCGGGCCAAATCCAGCGGGCCCGAGAACTCACAGAGTCAGGCCTGAGCTGCCGGTTCGCCGTCATGGATGCCCTCGATCTCGACCTGGCCGATGCCAGCTTCGCGGCGGTCTGGAGCGTCGAAGCCGGGCCCCACATGCCCGATAAGCAGCGCTATGCCGATGAATTGTTGCGGGTGCTGGCACCCGGAGGTCGTCTGGCCGTGGCCGACTGGAACCGGCGCGATCCGGCTGAGCGCCCCCTTGATCGCCGTGAGCGCTGGGTGATGCGCCAGCTGCTCGACCAATGGGCCCATCCAGAGTTCGCCAGCATCGCCGGCTTTGCGCGCAACCTGTTAGCTAGCCCCTATGGCAGAGGCGATGGGGGCGCCCAACTGGCCGTTGAAACCGCTGACTGGACCGCAGAAACCCTGCCCTCCTGGATCGATTCGATCCTGGAGGGGATCCGTCGCCCGGGCCAGGTGCTCAGCCTGGGGCCAGCCGCCGTATTGCAGGGGCTCAGAGAATCCCCCACCCTGCTACTGATGCATTGGGCCTTTGCCACCGGCATGATGCAATTTGGTTTGTTTCGCTCCGTCAAACCCCCGGCCAATCGCGCTGGGATTTAATTCGATCTGATTGCACTCCCCTAGGTCTGGACCTCGTTGACCTGATCGAGCGGATAGGCACCAAAGAAGGCCAGGTGCTGGCACAGGGGCTTCAGCACGGCCAGGATCTCCTGGAGTGCATCCCCAGATCCTGCCGGCAACTCCAGGTCGACAAAGAAGATGTATTCCCCCATTTCCCGCTTGGACGGCCGTGATTCGATGCGGCCCATGTTCAGGCCTAGGCGGGCAAAACAACCGAGAGCCTCCAGTAGGGCGCCGGGCCGGTTCGAATGGAGCGAGAAGGCCAGGCTGGCCAGGGTCCCCTCGAGGGGACTGGCGCCCCGGTTGAGCAGCAGAAAGCGGGTGCAATTGCCTGCCACATCATTGATCGGATAGGCCAAGACCTCCAGACCGTGCTTGCTAGCAGCCGGCAAGGAGGCAATCGCCCCCCGGAAACCACTGCCGGCCACCATGCGGGCCGCCTCCGCCGTGGAGGTGGTGGGCAGCTGCAGGGCCCGGGGCAGCTGGTCGCCCAGCCATTGGCTGCATTGGGCCAGGGCCTGGGGGTGGGAGAGCACCTCACTGATGGCCTCGATCGGGCCAGTGCCCACCAGGGCATGGCGGATCGGCAGTACCAGGGCCCGGGCCACCCGCAGCTCAGGGTGCTCCCAGAGGGCATCGAGGCAGGCCGTCACCCCACCCTCCACGGAGTTTTCAACCGGAACCACGGCCGCGTCACAGCGGCCCTCGGCCAGGGCCTGGACCACGGCGCGAATGCCCACCTGGGGAAGCAACTGGGGCTCGGACCAACCCTCCAGGGCCGCCAGCCGCATGGCGGCCTGCTCGCCATAGGTACCGGCCGGTCCGAGGAAGGCAAGACGCATGGGCGGAAACGGGGACCGAGCTCGATAGGATCATGCCGCGCCGGGTCCCAGTTATGCCTCTGGCATTCCGTGCCTGCCAACAGCTCCAATTACCCGTCGACAGCAATGCCGACCGCCTGCCCGCCTACCTCAACCAGGAGAACCGGGTGGTGGGTGCCCTGCTCGATTCCAGCCAGCTCCAGCCCCTGGGCCCCGGCCATTACCGCTATACGGTCACCAAACTGCAGGTGTTCCAACTGCAGATCCAGCCCGTTGTTGAGATTGTGGCCACCACAAAGCCCCAAAGCATCCTGTTAGAGGCACGGGATTGCGAATTGGAGGGCCTGGGGATTGTGGATGATTTTCAGCTCACCCTCGAATCCCACCTGGAAGCCACGGCCAGGGGTCTGGAGGGGGAAGCGCGCCTATCGGTGAGCGTCAGCCAGCCGCCCCTGCTGCGACTGATCCCGGCAGCGGTGCTGGAGGCCACCGGCCGCACCCTGCTGGCCGGCATCCTGCTCAGCATCAAGAACCGGGTCGGCCAGCAACTCCTGGCCGATTTCAAGGCCTGGTGCCTGGAAACTCCGGCCTAAATCAGGCGTTATGTCCGGGCACACCAGACCCTGAACCGCTGGCTTGGTCCCAGCCTTGCGGCTGGGCCGCCAACACGTTGCGCAGAAACGAGCGGCGATGCAGGGGCGTCGGCCCCAGCTGCTCCAGGGCGCTGCGGTGCAGGGCAGTGCCGTAGCCAGCGTGGCGCTCCAGGCCATAGCCCGGATAGCGCTCGGCAAGCCGCCCAATCAGGGCATCGCGGGCCACCTTGGCGATCACGCTGGCGGCGGCAATGGCGGGGCTGTGGCTATCTCCCCGCACCAGGCAGCGCTGCAGGCCCGGCCAACAGCGCAACGGCAAGATCCCATCCACCAACACCAGTGGCGGTTCCGACCCAAGCGCCCCACTGAGGCGCTGCAGGGCCCGCAGCATGGCCCATTCGGTGGCCAGCCGAATGCCGTGGCCATCAATCTCGGCCGCCGAGGCCTGACCTAGGGCCCAGCCCGAGGCCAGCTGCTTAATCAGGGGCACCAGCTCCTGGCGGCGTCGGGGCGAGAGGGCCTTGCTATCGGTGAGGCCGGCGGCGCCGAGGGACCCAGCCGCCCGAGCAGGCAAGACCACCGCCGCCGCAAAAACCGGGCCAAACCAGCAGCCGCGACCGACCTCATCCACCCCGGCCGCACCCCGGGGATCGGGATCCAAGCCAAACGATGACTGGCCGCCAATGCGCCGCGACCGGGACCTCGCTGGCAACCCGGGCGTCGTCATCTCAGGCCGGGCTGGGGGCAGAAGGGCCGGGCAACAGCCCTTGCACAAAGAGGACGCTGGCCAACTCAGTCGCTGGCGGAGGAGCGGCGGCGGCGGCGGCGGGGTTCACCGGTGGCATCCACCTCCGCCTCAGGCTCAACCGGGGGCAGGACCGCCTCCTTGGGTTCGGGCGTGATCGACACCGTGAGCGGGATTGGGGCCCCATCAATCACCACCGGGGCTGGGCCCGGCTCGGCGCGATCGCTGGATTTCAGCGCCTGGCGCCCGCGACTACGGCCAACCCGAGCAGGAGCGGCGGACCCTCCACGCTCATCCACCTCCGAGCCCTCAATCCCCCCGGCACCCACAAGGACCGGAATCGGAGCGAAATCATCAACGGCAAAGGGGGTGATCTCCACCATGGCCGGTTCCCGAGTCACCGGCTCCCGGCTGGGGGCACTCACCGACACCGTGATCTCCTCGCGCTCCCTGCCATCGGAGCGGCCTAGGGATTGGGAACTGGCTTGGGCATACACACTGGCCTGGGCGTAGGGATTGACCTGGTCAAAGGCACTGGCTGGGCCAGACCCACTGGCTTGGGCTGCGGACTCGCCGCTGCCGCCGCGACCGCGGCGGCGCCGGCGGGAGCCGGAAGAGGCCAGCTGCTGGCGGGCTTCCTCCAACACGAGCTCCGGATCCTGGCCAGGACGCACGACCCGAACCATCAGGTTGTCGCTGCTGGGGCTTGGGTCAAGCAGCAGGGCGGGGTTAAGACCCAGCCAGCCGTAGACGAGCTCCTGATCGGGCTCCATCGTGACGGCCACCAGGTCGGGCTCCTGCCTGCGGCTGGGGGCTTCGCTGGAGCCGCTAGCCCCACCGCCGACACCGCCACCACTACTGCCATTACTGACGCTATAGCTGGGCGTTTCGGTAGCAAACGCTGGCGGAGCAGCGGTTTCGGGGCTGGTGGTCTCGGCAAAATCGGAGCCGCCACGGCCCCCGCGGCCACCGCGACGGCGGCGGCTGGAGGCATCGGCTAGGGCTACCGGGCTGGCCACCTCGGCCCGGGCAGAGGCTGCCGAACGCACCAGCCCCGTGGCGGTGGCCAGGGGTAGGAGCGAATCTTTCCCCGGCAGCACGGCCACATGGCCGAGGCCGCCACAGCTGGGACAAGCCCGCCCGAACAGTTCGTAGATGTTTTGACCCTGGCGCTTGCGGGTCAACTCAACCAGCCCCAATTCGGTGAGCTGGGCAATTTGGGGCCGGGCCGTGTCGTGGCGCACGGCCTGGGTGAAGTGCTCGAGCAGCTGCAGCTGATCGCGGCGTGACTCCATATCAATGAAGTCGATGATCACAACCCCACCGATGTTGCGCAGCTTCAACTGGCGGGCAATCTCAATCGCCGACTCACAGTTGGTCCACAACACCGTTTCGCGCGCATTTGCCGAGCGGGTGAAGGAGCCCGAGTTGACGTCGATCACGGTGAGAGCCTCGGTCGGCTCGATGATCACGTAGCCGCCCGAAGGCAGATCAACCCGGGGTTTGAGGGCATCGCGAATCGCGGCATGCACCCGGAAATGTTCGAGGATCTCGGTGTGGTCGCTGTGGTGCTCCACCAGCAGGTTGGCCTGGTCGGCGCCGAGGAAGGCATTCACCCGGCCCACGGCCTCGGCGGTGTCGACGACAACGCGCACCACCTCCGGGTTGTAGAGATCGCGCAACACCCGATGGATGAAATCCTCATCGCGGTTAAGCAATACTGGCGGGCTAGCCGTTTCCGCCGCCTGCTGAATCGACTCCCACTGACGCAGGAGCATCTCCAGGTCATCGATCAGTAGCTCTTCGCTGACCGACTCGGCTTCGGTGCGGATCAGCAAGCCGGCGCCCGGGGGCTTGATCAACACCCCGAGGGCCCGCAGGCGGTTGCGTTCGTTTTCGCCGTTGATGCGGCGCGAGATCGTCACCCCCTGGCCGTGGGGCTGTAAAACCAGAAAGCGACCGGGCAAGCTCAGGTTGCCGGTGAGGCGGGGGCCCTTGGTGCCCGTGGGCTCCTTCATCACCTGCACGAGCACCTTCTGGCGCGGCTCCAGCAATTCGGTGATGGCAGCCGCCCCTTTCCTTAGGCGCAGGGGGCCAAGATCAGTGACATGAATAAAGCCATTTTTTTCGCCCTCGCCAATATTGACAAAGGCGGCATCAATGCCGGGGAGAACATTTTCAACGGTTCCCAGGTACACATCACCAATCTGGTAACGGCCCTGGGCAACCACCAACTCATCAACCCGTTCGTCGTTGAGAACTGCAGCGATGCGCAGCTGCTCGGCGATGACGATCTGCTGGGGCATGGAAGATAGGGGGATGGCTCAGCGAACCTGAACCGGAGTAGCGGCAGCGCTCCTCGACAACGCTTTCGGGCCAGCAAGCAAAGCCCCGCAGGCGATGGCCTGGGGTCGGGGGGAGCTGGGGGCTGGGGCCAGGAAGCGGCTCAGGGGGGCAACCGGAATTTGTGGTTAGTGACGGATCGATGGGCTGGAATGGTGCTGCAGCGAAGCCGCAACGCCGACTCGCTAGGGCCGTGCCTTGACCGCAAGGTTCAGGCGTCAGCAAAAAAACAAGAATTCCAGGTTTGGATCAAACCCGTCTGAACGGCGTTGCAACCTTGGCTCTGAGGAAGCTCGGCTCTCAGGAAAGTTGATTCGAGAAAGCTGTTGCGGAGAAGGAAAGCAGACTCGGAGTTCTAGGAAAGACGGGTCTCGGAAACCGGTCGATCGGAGAATCCTCTGCAGCCCAACGGCCGTGTGTTGGCAAATTAGCACGGAGATCAGACACCAGTTTTGAGCTCCAGGTGATCGCGACAGAAGCGGCGCATCTGCAACGGCAGCCCCAGCCGGCTCGCAAACCAGTGCTGCAGCTGCTCGGGCCTCAAACTTCGGCCTAAACCATCAATCCTGGCCCCCACCCGAATGGTGACGGCCGCGTCCTGGGGCTCCACCTCCAGCCAGGTCAGGACGCTGCGCAGGTCCCGTTGCCGGGGACGGCCCTTCTTATCGGTGTCGTCCCAGATCCACTGCGGCGCCGCCAGCAGGTCCGCTGCGGCCCTCTGCCAGGCCGCCAGCGGCGGGGCGCTGGCGGCGGCCTCCTGGCTCGCTGACAAGGACAATTCATTGGGAGCTGGAGCCAGCTCCAAGGTCCAGCTGGCGCCGACCAACTCCTGGGAGAGGCTGGGTCCAGCCAGGGGCACTTCGACCACAGACTGCAGGTTGAACTCGCTTGTCAACTGGGCCTGCAGCCGCTGGCGCACCCAGGCAGGGTCCTGCCATTCGGCCATCTCCAGATCCATCCATTCCCCCTGGGCCTCGGCCCCGAGCGGAAGGGCCAGGGCGAACTGGAGCCTCGGCAAGGGATGGAAGCCGCCGGTAAAGCTCACGGGCAGGCGACTGCGGCGCAGGGCCCGCTCCAGCATCCGCACCAGATCGAGGTGACTGAGCAATCCCAGGCTGCCTGTCTTGGCAAAGCGGAAACGCAGGCGCTGCAGCCGTTCACTATTGGGGGGCCGCTGGGGCCGCTGCTGGGGGATCGCTGGCGGCGGGATCACCACGTTGTGGCCCAAGTCCGGGCCGCAAACCCCGCAGTTACTGCAGCCCTCAAAGGAGCAATCGGGCACCACGGCCGCCGCCAGGGCCCGCTGCAGGTCTTCGGCTAGCCAACGCTTGTCGACGCCGGAATCGATGTGGTCCCAGGGCAGGGGCTGGGCGCAGAAAGTCTCCAGGTCGGCCTCGCTCAGGGCCAGGGTTGCCGCCCATTCCCCCATCTCATGGGCCCGATAGCGCCCCCCCAAGCCGGCCGCCTCAATCGCCCCGGTCCAGGCGGCGTAGGTGCGATCGGCCGCCTCAAACCAGGCATCCAGGCCGGCGCCAGCCCGCCAGGCCGCCTCGATCACCGCCGCCAGGCGCCGGTCTCCCCGGCCAACAAAGTCCTCCATCGCCGAGAGGCGCCCATCGCTCATGTTCGTTTTGATGCCGCGCAGGGGCCGTAAGGCGGCCCGTAGCAACGCCTGACGGCGCCCAAATTCCGCCGTACTGACGCTGTGCCACTGGAAGGGGGTGTGGGGCTTGGGCGTGAAATTGCTGATCGTGAGATTCAGTTCCAGGCGGCCCAGGTCGCCACAATCCCGCTGCAGATTGCGGCAGGTTTCGGCAATGCCGAGCACGTCGGCGTCGGTCTCACCCGGCAGGCCGACCATGAAATAGAGCTTGATCTTGCGGTAGCCGTTCTCCATCGCCGTGCGAATGCCTCGCAGCAGCTCGCTATCGGTGAGCCCCTTGTTGACGATGTCCCGCAGGCGCTGGCTGCCGGCCTCTGGAGCAAAGGTGAGGCCGGCCTTGCGGGTGCCGCCGAGGATGTGGGCGATGTTTTGGTCGAAGCGATCCACCCGCTGGCTGGGCAGGGTGAGCGAGACGTTCTGATCGGCAAGGCGATTGCGCAGCTCCACCCCCACCGCCGGCAGGGCCAGGTAGTCGGAGCAGCTGAGCGAGAGCAGGGAAAAATCGCTGTAACCGGTGCGCTCCATGCCGGTTTCGATCGCCTCGATCACCGCCTCCGGCTCCACATCCCGGGCCGGGCGGGTGAGCATGCCCGGCTGGCAGAAGCGGCAGCCGCGGGTGCAGCCGCGGCGGATCTCCACCGTGAGCCGGTCGTGAACAGTCTCGATATGGGGCACCAGACCCATGGCGTAGTGGGGCATGGGGGTGGCGGTGCGCCGCAGCACCCGCTTGGGAATCCCCGGATGGAGCGGTTCGAGGCTGACGCCATCGGCGCCGGGGCCGTAGAGGGCTGGCACGTACACCCCCGGCACCTGGGCCAGGTCGCGCAGCAGCTGGCTGCGGCTGAGGCCGGCGGCCTTGGCTTCAGCCACCACCAGGCCGATCTCCGGCAGCAGCTCCTCGCCATCGCCCAGGGCAAAGAAATCGAAGAAGGCGGCAAAGGGTTCCGGGTTGCTGGTGGCCGTGGGCCCGCCGGCAAAGATCAGGGGCGGCGCCGCCGGATCACTGAGGGGCAAATCACCCCGTTCGCTAGCGCGCAGGGGCACCTGGGCCAGGTCGAGCATGGCCAGGATGTTGGTGGCCCCCAGTTCGTAGCTGAGGCTGAAGCCAAGAATGTCGAAGGCGGGTAGGGGCCGGCGGCTCTCAACGCCAAACAGGGCCTCACCGCGGGCCTTCAAGCGCTCAGCCAGGTCCGGCCCAGGCAGATAGCTGCGATCGCAGAGCTGGCCGGGAACGGCGTTGAGGATCGAATAGAGAATGATGTGGCCCAGGTTGCTGGCGCCCACCTCGTAGATCTCGGGGTAGGTGAGGGCCCAGCGCACCCGGGCGGCCTGCCAATCGCGCGGCTCCACCCCCAGCTCATTGCCCAGGTAGCGGCCGGGCCTGGCGATGCTCGGGTCCACTAGGGCCTCGAAGTCCACCGGCCCATCCCAGGCCCTGGGGCTGGCTGGGGCGATCGCGGTCCGGTCCGGGTTCGGCGTCAGCGAAGCGGAGCGGGAGCCAACGGACACAAGGGGGACGCGAGCGGGCGTGGGCTCGATCGTATGGGCACCGGTTGCCGAGCGGGCCGCTCGCCATAGGACAATCCCGCCATCAGCACCCAGCGGATCGCCCCGCCCCATCGATGGTCCAGGTCAACGGCAACTACCTCAAGCTCAAAGCGGGCTACCTCTTCCCAGAAATCGGCCGCCGGGTCAAGGCCTTCACGCAGGCCAACCCCCAAGCGCCGATCATTCGCCTCGGCATCGGCGATGTGACCGAGCCCCTGCCCGAGGCCTGCCGCACCGCCATGAAGGCGGCCATCGATGCCATGGGCACCCGCGAGGGCTTCCATGGCTATGGCCCCGAGCAGGGCTACCTCTGGCTGAGGGAGGCCATCGCCAGCCACGACTTCCAGGCCCGCGGCTGCGCCATCACGGCCGAGGAGATCTTCGTCTCCGATGGCTCCAAGTGCGATAGCAGCAACATCCTCGACATCCTTGGCGAGGGCAACCGCATCGCCGTGACCGATCCGGTCTATCCGGTGTATGTGGACAGCAACGTGATGGCCGGCCGCACCGGTGAGGCCGATGACGCTGGCCGCTACGGCGGCCTCACCTACCTGCCGATCACGGCCGATAACGGCTTCACCGCCGAGATCCCCACCGAACCGGTGGACCTCATCTACCTCTGCTTCCCCAACAACCCCACCGGCGCCGTCGCCAGCAAGGCCCAGCTGCAGCAGTGGGTGGACTACGCCCGCGCCCATGGGGCCCTGATCCTGTTCGATGCGGCCTACGAGGCCTTCATCCAGGACCCCGAACTCCCCCACTCCATCTACGAGATCGAGGGGGCGCGGGAGTGCGCGATTGAGTTCCGCTCCTTCTCCAAGAACGCCGGCTTCACCGGCACCCGTTGCGCCCTCACTGTGGTGCCCCGGGGCCTGATGGGCCGCACCGCCACGGGCGAAGCCGTGGAGCTCTGGACCCTCTGGAACCGGCGCCAATCCACCAAGTTCAACGGTGTCAGCTACATGGTGCAGCGCGGCGCCGAGGCCGTGTATTCACCGGAGGGCCAGGCCCAAGTCAAGGCGCTTGTGGCCTTCTACATGGAGAACGCAGCGATCATCCGCCGGGAACTGGCCAGCGCCGGCCTGGAGGTGTTTGGCGGTGAGCAGGCCCCCTACGTGTGGGCGAAAACGCCCGCGGGCGTGGATTCCTGGGGCTTCTTCGACAAGCTGCTGCAACAGGCCCATGTGGTCGGTACCCCCGGCAGTGGCTTCGGGGCCGCCGGTGAGGGCTACTTCCGCCTCTCGGCCTTTAACAGCCGCGCCAACGTGGACGAGGCGATGGGCCGGATCAAAGCCGCCCTGGCCGCCTGAAGCCAGGGCCTGCAACTCCCTTAGCCGCAACACCCGAGAATGACCCGGGCCATCCCTACAGTTGGGGACCCGATCGGACGGAACCGGCCATGGCCGTGGCTGCGCAATCAATGACGAGCTCCCCAGGCAGAAGCCCCGGCGGAGCGGCCGTGATCGAGAAGCAAACCGAGCGGGTGCGCAAGGTGTCGCCCCGCTACAAGGTGTTGCTGCATAACGATCCGGTCAACTCGATGGAATACGTGGTCACCACCCTGCGCCAGGTGGTGCCCTCCCTCAGTGAGCAGGACGCCATTGCCGTCATGCTCGAAACCCACAACACCGGTGTGGGCCTGGTGATCGTTTGCGACATCGAACCGGCCGAGTTCTATAGCGAAACCCTCAAGGCCAAGGGCCTCACCAGCACGATTGAGCCCGAATGCTGATGGCGGACGCCGCCAGGCCGGGTAGGCCGCCCATCCCCTGGTGGGGAACCCTGCTCTACCCAGCCGCTTTGATCGCCCTGTTCCTTGGCTGCCAAGGGCTGGCTGGGCTCGTCGGCATTGGCGAAGGGCAACGGGCGAGCCTGGCGGCCATCCCGGCGGTGTTGGCCCTGGTCGTGAGCCTGCCGCTAAGGCTGCGACGCCAGTGGGGCGAACCCCATCCCTGGCGCAGCCTGGGGGTGGTCGGCCCCGGGCCTGCGGCGCTCCAGGCCTTGCTGCGCGGCCTGCTCAAGGCGGCGGCCCTGCTGGCCCTCGTCCTGGTCGGCCTGCAATCGGCCGGTGCGCTCACCTGGCCGCTGCAAACCTCTGCCGCCGTGCTGCTCAATGGCCTGGTTCTGGCCCTGGGGGTGGGCTTTGCCGAGGAGCTTCTCTTTCGCGGCTGGCTGCTGGGGGAACTCGGGCTGCAACTGGGGCGCCAGCGGGCTCTCTGGCTCCAGGCCGCCCTCTTCAGCCTGGTGCACACCCGCTTCAACCTGCCGCTGCTACCCCTCCTGGGACTGCTAGGTGGCCTGATGCTGCTGGGCCTGGCCCTAGGCCTGCAACGTCGCGCCGATGGCGGCCTGCTTTGGGGTGCCGTGGGACTGCACGGAGGCCTGGTGGGCGGCTGGTTTGTGCTCAACCAGGGGCTGATCGCCCTGCAACCGGCCACCCCGAGTTGGCTCACCGGGCCCGCCAACCCGATCGGCAGCGTGCTGGGCTGGCTGGGGCTGGGGTTGCTGCTATGGGCCCGGCGACGCTGGTGGAGCGTCTAACGCAGCTATCGCGTCGCCGTAGCAAGTGCTTTGCGTCCTTCCAATGGCGCCTGTAGGGCCTCTTCCAGGGGGGCCAGGCCGTAGTCCCGTTCGAGCAGGTCCATCACGGTGCGGCCGAAATCGGCGGGATTGCGTTCAAAGGCCTCCAAGCAAATACGGCCGAAGGTGCTGCCCATCGGTTCCGGGTTCCAAAGCAACTGGCGAGCGGTCCAGGGCATCATGCTCATCGGGTTGTAGCCGGGCTTAATTAGGCCCTGGTCAAAGCCGTATTGCTCCAGGTGGGTGTGGGGCTGCAGGCCAATAAAGAAAATCGCCGGCTCTACCTTGTCGGCGCCAAAGATGCGCTCCAGTTCGCGGTGATAGGCCACGGTCTGGCGAATCGTTTCGGGGCGCTCATCGATCACATTGAAGGAGTAGTTCACCGACACATGCTCCCGGAACCCGGCCCGGGCCAGTAGGCGACAGTTCTCCAGCACAGTGCGCAGGTTGTAGCCCATGCGCATCTTGCGCACGAGCTCCTGGGAGCCCGAGGTGATGCCGATCTCGAAGTAATCCATGCCGGTGGCCACCATCAACTCGGCTAGTTCGGCATCGAGGTTGTCGGCGCGGATATAGGCCGCCCAACGGATGTCGTTCCAACCCTGGTCCAACACCGCCCGTAACAACTCCTTGGCATCCTCGATGTAGCGGCGGGCCGGGATGAACTGGGCATCGGTGAACCAAAAGCCGCGCACGCCCTTGGCATAGAGCTGGGCCATCTCGGCGATCACCTCCGCCACCGGGTTGACCCGCACCGCCTTGCCCTCCACCACGGTGTAGACGCAATAACAGCAGTTATGGGGACAGCCCCGCTTGGTCTGCACGCCAACGTAGAAATCGCCGCCATCGAGATACCAGTCAAGCTGGGGCCAGATCTCGGCGATATAGGCGTAATTGCAGGCGCTCTTCTCAATGCCGGCGGGCTGCTCGTGGATGAGCCCCGGCCGGGGCTCATCCCCCGCCAGGAAGCAGCGCTCTTTGGCCAGGGAGTCACCCCGGATCAGCTTCTCGAGCAGGGGTTCCCCCTCCCCCACCGACACCACCGTGCCGCGGGGCAGCTTGCGGCCCAGCTGTTCATAAAAAACGCTCACGGCGCCGCCCCCCAGCACAGCCTGGGCCTGGGGCTGGAAGCGTCGAGCCCGGCGCAGCCCCCGGCGCACCAGGCGCAGGTTGCGCCAGAGCTCGCCATAAAAGGAGGCCATCAAGCCGAGGCCGCCGAGGGCGCCCCGCAGCCGTTTCAGCGGATTGCGGGCGTAGAAGACCTCAAAGGAATGCTGCAGAGGATTGCCACCACGGCCATCCACCGGCGCATAGATCTGGATGTCCCGCCAGGAGAACACCAGCAGGCTGGGACGAAAGGCCTCCACCGTGGCCAGCAGCACCCGATCCACATCCAGGAGGGGCACGGCGGCCAGATCAAGGATCCGCTGGGGGATGCCTGGGAAACACTTATGGATGTGATCGGCCAGATACACGGGCCCGATCGGGAAAATGGGGTTGCAGGGCAGGCGCACCAGCAGCACCCGGTGAGCACTCACGGTGAGAACGCTGCGGCGGACGTGGACGCTAACAACAGGAACCCCAGGCCAGGGCCCATGGCTTCAAAGGTATGGGGGGA